>Ga0210077_1000003_pt1 | contig 256404 bp, 268 predicted proteins | sample RushMan_CattailN_5_FD_185556 | JGI IMG/M metagenome (GOLD analysis project Ga0210077, IMG submission 185556) | Wetland microbial communities from San Francisco Bay, California, USA, that impact long-term carbon sequestration -... | ecosystem: Environmental > Aquatic > Marine > Wetlands ...
GAGACCCGCCGGCGCTACCCGGAGATGTACGATCAGCTGCGGCGCTTCTACCGCCAGGACCCCGCGACGCGGCTGAGATCGTGAAGAACCTTCTCATCGTCTACCACACCGGCGGCGTAAAGACTGCGCAGATGGCCGAGGCGGTCGAGCGCGGCGCGAAGACCGAGCAGGGCGTGCGCGTGGTGGTGAAGCGCTGCGCCGAGGCGGGGCCCGAAGACGTGCTCGCCGCCGACGGCCTGATTCTCGGCACGCCGGAGAACTTCGGCTACATGTCCGGGATGATGAAGGACTTCCTCGAGCGCGTCTTCTATGCCTGCGAAGGCAAGGTCGCGGGCCGGCCCTGGGCGCTGTTCGTCGGCGCCGGACAGGACGGCAGCGGCGCGGTGAGCTCGGTGGAGCGGATCGTCACCGGACTGCGCCTGAAGAGGATCGCCGAGCCCGTCGTGGTCGTGAAGGAACTGAAGCCCGCACAGATCGCCGCGCTGGAGGAGCTCGGCGCGGCGATGGCCGCGGGACTGGCAGCGGGCATCCTCTAGAGCGTCACTCGCGGCGCGCCGGGCGCTCCGGCAGCGAGCCGCCCGTCGTCGACCGGCTCGCCCAGCACCTGGCGGATCGGCACCACGCCGGCCCAGATCGGCAGCGCGTAGTCGGGCTCGTCGTCCACCGGCGGGCCGCTGCGCACTTTGGCGACCGCCTCCTCGATGTGCAGGCCGAACACGCTGGTCGCCTTCAGCTCCTGCTTGGTCACCGGCCGCAGCTGCGGCCAGCGCCCCGGATAGAGGCGCTCGACGAAGCGCTCCATCTTCGCCAGCTTCTCCCCGGCCTCGCTCACCTTGTACGGCTTGCCGAACAGCATCGCCGAGCGGTAGTTCACCGACTTGTGAAAGCCCGAGCGCGCCACCACCAGACCGTCCAGGTGCATCACGGTCAGGCAGATGCTCGGCGCCTTCTCCAGCGCGAGCAGCATCCTGCTCTTGGACGAGCCGTGCCAGTACACCGCGTCGCCCTCGCGCCAGTACGCCGTCGGCGTCACGTACGGCTGGCCGTCGATCACGTAGCCGATGTGGCACACGAAGCCCGCGTCGAGGATGTCGTACACGGTCTTGCGGTCGTAATGGCCGCGCTCGGGCAGGCGCTTCACCTTCGTGCGGGCGGTGGGGACGAAATCGGTCACGGCGCCTCTCCCTGAGGATCGATATATATACTCTGCCCGATGCCGTCGACTCTCGTCTATCTGGAGCGCGAGATCCCCTGGTCCGATCTCGAGCACGCCGTGCAGCGCGCCGCGGGCCTGCTCGAGCGGCTCGGCGCGGGCGAGGACGACGTGGTGTGCCTCATGCTGAGAAACGACCCCGCGTTCCTCGTCGCCGCGTACGCGGCGCTGCGGCTCGGCGCCTATTCCTGCCCGGTCAACTGGCACTACAAGGCCGACGAGGCCGGCTGGATCCTCGCCGACAGCGGCGCCAAGGTGCTGGTCGCGCACGCCGACCTGCTGCCGCAGATCGAGGGCGCGCGGCCCGCGGGCGTCGCGCAGGTCGTGGTCGAGCCGGGGGACTGGAACGGCTGGCTCGCCGACGCGCCGCGCTGGCAGGGCGCGCCGCGGCGCCTGCGCGGCAACATGCCCTACACCTCGGGCACCACCGGGCGGCCCAAGGGCGTGCGCCGCGCGCCGGTGCCGCTCGAAGGCGCCGAGCGGATGGCCGAGCTCTCGCGCGAGGCCCGCTACAAGGGCTTCGGCATCGAGCCGGGCATGCGCGCGCTGCTCCCGGGGCCGCTCTACCACAGCGCGCCGAACCTCTACGCGACCCAGACGCTGCTGCTGGAGGATGCGCTGCTCGTGCTCGAGCCGAGGTTCGACGCCGAGCGCGCGCTGATGCTGATCGAGCGCCACCGGCTCAGCCACGCCTACCTGGTGCCGACCATGTTCGTGCGCATGCTCAAGCTCCCCGAGCAGACCAAGCGGCGCTACGACCTGTCCTCGCTGCGCTTCGTCGCCGCCACCGGATCGCCCTGCGCGCCGGCGGTCAAGCGCGCGATGATCGACTGGTGGGGCCCGGTGTTCCACGAGTGCTACGCCTCGAGCGAGGCGGGCGTCATCACCTCGATCGATTCGCACGAGGCGCTCAGGAAGCCCGGCTCGGCCGGGCGCCCGGTGGGCGTCGGCGCGCTCAGGATCCTGGATCAGCAGGGGCGCGAGCTGCCGCCCGGCGAGATAGGACTGATCTACGCCCGCCAGCCGGCCTATCCCGACTTTTCCTACAACAACAACCCGGCCGCACGCGCCGCGCTCGAGCGCGACGGGCTGTGGACGCTCGGCGACGTGGGCTACGTCGACGAGGACGGATACCTTTTCATCTGCGACCGCGCCTCGGACATGGTGATCTCGGGCGGGGTCAACATCTACCCGGCGGAGATCGAGGCCGTGCTGCACGGCATGCCCGGCGTGCACGACTGCGCGGTGTTCGGCGTGCCGAGCGAGGAATTCGGCGAGGCGCTCGCCGCCGCGATCCAGCCCGAACCGGGAGCCGCGCTCATCCCCGAAGAAGTGAAAGCCTGGCTGCGAGCGCGAATCGCCGACTACAAGGTGCCGCGCCTCGTCGAATTCCACGCCGCGCTGCCGCGCGAGGACAGCGGCAAGATCTTCAAGCGCAAGCTGCGCGCGCCCCACTGGGAAGAGGCGGGGCGGCGGATCTAGCGCTCAGTGCGCGCCGGCGTCGGCCGGGGCATGGGATACGTTGGACGGCTTGGCCAGCCAGACCAGGGCGGTCAGCGCGATGAACAGCACCCCGGAGAGCCAGAACAGGTCGATCGTGCCGAGCATGCGCGCCTGCTGGTCGATCAGGTGGTCCATCAAGCCCAGCGCCTGCTGGGGGGGCAGCCCGTGCGCATGCATCGCGGCCAGCGCGGCCTGCGCGTGGGGATTGTAGTCGGTGACCTGCTCGACCAGGTGCGCGCGGTGCAGCGCCGCGCGGTCGTTCCACATCGTGACCGAGACCGAGGCGCCGAAGGCACCCGCCGTGAAGCGGGCGAAGTTGCTCAAACCCGTGGCCGCCGGAATGCGCTCGGGCGGCAGCCCCGCGAGCAGCAGCGCGGTGAGCGGGAGGAAGAACGACACCGTGGCGGCACCCTGGATCACGGTCGGCAGCACGATCGACCAGAAGTCGGTCTGCAGGTCGAAGCGCGCGCGCATGAACATCACCAGGGCGAAGACGAGGAATGCGGCGCTCGCGATCTTGCGCGCGTCCAGGTGCGGAAGCGCGCGGCCGAGGAACGGCGCGATGAGCAGCGACAGGATGCCGATCGGCGCCACCGTGAGCCCCGACAGGAAGGCGGTGTAACCCATGATCGTCTGCAGCCAGAGCGGGATGATCACCGTGATGCCGAAGAACACCGCGTAGCCGACCGCGATCGCCAGCGTGCCGCTGGTGAAATTGCGCCCCTTGAACAGCGACAGGTCGACAATCGGGTGCTCGTTGTCGACCAGCTCCCAGACCAGGAACAGCGTGAAGCCGATCAGCGCGACGCAGCCCAGCGTGACGATCACGGGCGAGCTGAACCAGTCGAGCTCGTTGCCCTTATCCAGCATGATCTGCAGCGCCGCGACCCAGGTGACGAGCAGCGCGAGGCCGACGAAATCCACCGGCACCTTGCGCTTGGCGGAATCGCGCGCACGGTAAATCTGCCAGGTGATCGCGGCGGAGAACAGGCCCACCGGCACGTTGATGTAGAAGATCCACGGCCAGGTCGCGTTGTCTGAGATCCAGCCGCCGAGCAGCGGCCCCGAGATCGGCGCCAGCAGCGCGGTCATCGACCACAGCGCGAGGGCGAGGCCGGCCTTCTCGCGCGGGAAGGTGGCGAGCAGCATCGCCTGGGACAGCGGCACCATCGGCCCGGCGACCGCTCCCTGCAGCACGCGGAAGACGATCAGCGTCTCGAGGTTGGGCGCGAGTCCGCACAGCCAGGACGCGGTGCTGAACAACAGCACCGAAGTGACGAACAGCCGCGCCTGGCCGAAGCGCACCACCAGCCAGCCGGTGAGCGGGACCGCGATCGCGGTCGAGACCGCGAACGAGGTGATCACCCAGGTGCCCTGGCTCGGGCTCACGCCGAGGTCGCCGGCGATGGTCGGGATCGACACGTTGGCGATCGTGGTGTCGAGCACGGACATGAACACCGCCAGCGAAAGCACGAACGCGCCGACCGCGCGCTCGACGCCCTCGAGCGGCGGCGGCGCCGCCGCCGAAGGCGCAGCGCTCACTCGCCGTGCCCCAGATTGGCGGCGATGATCTCGCGCACCCGGGCGTCCGCCGCGGCGGGCTGCTCGTCGAACGCCCGAGTCGCATACACCGGCCCCCTCACCGGCGCCTTGGCGAGCTGCGGCCCGCTGGTGTCGTGCACGTCGACGTTGACCTCCATCGACAGTCCGACGCGCAGGGGATGCGCGGCGAGCTGCTTCTTGTCGAGCTCGATTCGCACCGGCAGGCGCTGCACCACCTTGATCCAGTTGCCGGTGGCGTTCTGCGGCGGCAGCAGCGCGAACGCGCCGCCGGTGCCGGCGGCAAGGCCCGCCACGCGCCCGCGGTACTCTACCCCGCCGCCGTACAGGTCGGCGGTAAGGCGCACCGGCTGCCCGATGCGCATGTTGCGCAGCTGCACCTCCTTGAAGTTCGCCTCGACCCATACGTCGTCGAGCGGCACGACCGCCATCAGCGGCGCGCCGGGCGCCACGCGCTGGCCCACCTGCACCGAGCGCTTGGCGACGTAGCCGCGCACCGGCGCGGCAATCGTGTCCCGCTGCAGCGCCAGGTAGGCCTCGCGCACCCTCGCCGCGGCGCGCAGCACGCTGGGCTGCTTGCGGACCTCGACGCCCTGGGTGAGCGCGCGGCTTGCCGCGAGCTGCTCGCGGGCGGTGTCGAGCGCCGCGCGCGCCGCCGCGACCGCGTCGCGGGCGTGCTGCAGGTCCTCCTTCGAGACCGCACCGCTCGCCACCAGCGGCGCCCGGCGCTTGAGGTCGTCCTCGGCGCGCGAAAGATCCACCTTGCGCTGGGCCACCGCCGCCGCAAGCGCCGTGTCCTTCGCGTACAGCACGCGCGCTTCGCGCACGGCCTGCGCGAGCTGCGCCTCGGTCTGCGCCAAGGCCACCTTGGCGTCGGCCGTATCGAGCTGGACGAGCGTCTGACCGGCCTCGACCAGATCCGTGTCGTCGGCGCCGATCGCCACCACGGTGCCGGCCACCTGGGGAGTGACCTGCACCAGGTTGCCGCCGACGTAGGCATTATCGGTCGTTTCGTGCCCGCGCGACTCGAGGTACCACCACGCGATCCAGCCGATCCCGACTAGCAGGAAGACCACCATCACGACGCTGAGCGTGCGGCGGCGGCGCGCCCCGGCGGTCGGCGCTTTCGGGATTTCACTCATTTGTTGCTCCGGTGATCGGTGTTGTTGTCGGGGCCGTGCGCCTTGTAGCCGCCGCCGAGCGCGCGGTACAGCCCGACGTCGGCCTGCAGGGCGCGCGCGCGCAGGTCAGCCGCGGCGCGCTGCTCGGTAAACAGCGCGCCTTGCGCGTCGAGCACGCTCAGCAGGTTGGAGACCCCGGCGCGGTAGCGCTCCAGGGCGAGGTCATAGGCGCGCTGCACCGCAGCGAGCGCCGTCTTCAGCTCGCGCCCTTCATTCTCTATCGCGCGTCGCGCCTGTACCTGGTCGGCCACCTCGCGCACCGCGTCGACCAGCAGCGCGTTGTACTGCTCGACCGCTAGGTCGTATTCGGCCTCGCGCCCGCGCAGGTTCGCCTGCAAGCCGCCGGCGGAGAACAGCGGCAGGCTCACCGCCGGGCCCGCGCCGACGATGGTGCTGCGCGCCTGCAGCAGTCTGTCCAGTCCGAGCGACGACAGGCCCGCGAAGGCGACCAGATTCACGTTCGGCATGAACCTCGCCTTCGCCACTTCGACGCTGCGCGCCGCGGCCTCGGCGCGCCAGCGTGCCGCCGCAAGGTCGGGGCGGCGCCCGAGGAGGTCGAGCGGAAGCGCCTGCGGGACGCCCGGGCCGGCGTCGTGCGTAGTCGCGGGCTCGAGCGCGAGGCCGCGGTCCGGCCCCTTGCCCGCGAGCGCCGCGATCTGGTTGCGCGCCAGCGCGATCGCGCCCTCGAGCTTGGCGATCTGCGCCCGCAGCACGGGAGGTGCGGCCTCGGCGCGCGCGAGCTGCGCCTCGGTGTCCAGGCCGGCGGCGACGCGCCGGCGCGTCAGCCCAACCAGCTGCTCGCGCTGGGCGAGCTCGCTACGGTCGACTTCGCGCAGGGCGAACAGGCCCTGCAGCTGGAAGTACGCGCGCGCCACGCCCGAGGCGAGTGCGAGGCGCGCCGCGTAGGCGTCGGCGCCGGCGGCGAACGCCTCGGCGTGCGCCGCCGCAATCGCGGCGTCGTTGCGGTGCGCGTAGTCAAGCTCGTAGTTGAAGTTGACCGTCAGCTGCGCCGTAGTGCGCGTCGAGCCCGCGATCGGAGGCGGATAGATGCCCGTCTCGGTGAAGCGCTGCCGCGTGACGTCCAGCGCGCCGGTGAGGTCATAGCCTCCCTTCGCCACCGCCGCCTCGACCAGCGCCTGCGCCCGCCGGATGCGGGCCGAAGCGATCGCGAGCGTGGGGCTCGCGGCGAGCGCCTCGTCGATCAGCGCATCGAGCTGTGGGTCCTCGAACGCGATCCACCAGCGCTCGGCGGGCCATTCGCCGGCGGGCGCACCGGCCAGGCTGCGCGAAGCCGCAAGCGCGCCGGGAGCGGTTTCCTGCGCGGGCGGCACGACCCGCTTGGCCGGCGATGCGCAGGCGGCGAGCGCAAGCACGAGGATCGTCGAGAGCAGGCCGCGCATGGCGCTCAGCCGGCGTTCGCCAGCATTCGGCGCAGCAGTGATTTGAGCTGCTCGAAGTCGGCGCCGCTGAACCCGCGCAGGTGCTGGTTCAGCACCTTGACCGCGACCGCGGGCAGCTTGCGCGCGAGGCGGCGGCCGGATTCGGTCAGCTCGAGCCGCACCACCCGGCGATCCTTCGGGTCGCGCGCGCGCCGCAGCAGGCCCTTACGCACCAGACGGTCGATCATGCGCGTCATCGATCCGGTGTCGGTGCTCTGTTCGCGCGCCAGATCGGCCGCGCAGGAGGCGCGCTGTTGCGCCACGTTCAGCAAGATCACGAACTGGGCCGCCGACACGCCGAGCGGCGCCATCTCGCGATCGACCGCCGCGAAGAGCGACGCGCGCACGCGCGCCACGAGGTAGCCGACGCTTTCGTCGGGCGTATAGCTTTCGACGCTGTAAGGGGCGGGGGTTGCAACCATGGATAACTGCCTAGGCAGCGAATACTACTGCCTAGGCAGTTAATGTCAAGCCGCTGCCCCTAACGCTGGTCGTAGTCGAGAACCAGGGTTCGCGTGACGGGGTGCGACTGGCAGCTGAGGCGAAACCCGCCCGCGACCTCGTCGTCCTCGAGGGTGTAATTGGCGTCCATGCGAACCTCGCCCTCTACCAGCTTCGCGCGGCAGGTGCAGCACACGCCGGCCTTGCAGGCGTAGGGCAGGTCGGCGCCCGCCTTGAGCGCTGCGTCGAGCACGCTCGGCCCGTCCGGCGCCAGCTCGAAGCGGTGGCGCATGCCGTCGACGATCACCGTCACCTCGCAAGCGCCGGCGGCGGAGACTTTCTTCGCCTCGCGGACGGCGCTCCGCCTCGGTGCCGGCACCCCGAAGCGCTCGACGTGGATGCGCTCTCGCGCCACGCCACGCGCCTCGAGTTCGGTCTGCACGGCAGCCATCATGGGGTCGGGACCACAGACGAACGCCTCGTCGATCGACCCCGGCGGGACGAGCGTATCGAGGAACTGCCCCGTCTTGGCACGGTTCAGCCGTCCGTTGAAGAGCTCGACCTCCTGCGGGTCGCGCGAGAACACGTGGTACAGCGCGAGCCGCGCGAGGTGCCTGTCCTTCAGGTCCTCGAGCGCCTCGTTGAAGATCACCGAGTCGAGCGCGCGGTTGCCGTACACCAGCGTGAAGCGCGAGCGCGGCTCGCGCCGGAGCGTCGTCTTGATCAGCGACAGCACGGGCGTGATGCCGCTGCCCGCGGCGAAGGCGACGTAGTGCTTCGCGTTGGCGGGGTCGAGCGGAACGAAGAAGCGCCCTTCCGGCGGCATCGCTTCGAGCGTGTCGCCGGGCTTGAGCTGGCTGTTGGCCCAAGTCGAAAAGCGGCCTTCGGGCACCGCCTTCACCGCGATGCGCAGCTCGCCGTCGTCGGCCCCGGAGCAGATCGAGTACGAGCGGCGCAGCTCCTCGCCGCCCAGGCGCGTGCGCACGTTCAGGTACTGCCCCTGCGTATGGCGGAAGCGCCCGGCGAGCCCGGGCGGGGCTTCCAGCCCGAGCGAGACGCACTCCGCGGTCTCGCGCCGCACGTCCCTGACCGTCAGGGGATGGAAGTGCGCCGTGGTCACAGCGGCTTGAAGTAGTCGAAGGGCTCGAGGCACTCCAGGCAGCGGTAGTGCGCCTTGCAGGCGGTCGAGCCGAACTCGGAGACTCGCTCGGTGCGCGCCGAACCGCAGCGCGGGCAGGCCACGCTGCGCGGAAACAGGTTCACGCGCCCGGGCGGGGCGATGCCGAACTGCTTCAGCTTGTCGCGCGCGGCGGGCGTGATCCAGTCGGTGCTCCAGGCGGGCGCGAGCACCGTTTTCACTTTCACCTCGCCGTAGCCCGCCTGCTGCAGCCTGTTGACGATCTCCTCCTCGATCGCCTGCATCGCGGGACAGCCCGAATAGGTCGGCGTGATTGCGACCTCCACGCTGCCGGGCCTCTGGGCCACTTCGCGCACGATACCGAGCTCGGTGATCGACACCACCGGGATCTCGGGGTCGCCGATGCCGGCCAGCACCTGCCAGGCGTCTACCATCGCGCTCCCGGGTAGGCGCGCTGCAGAAACTGCATCTCGGCCAGGATGTAGCCCAGGTGCTCGCTGTGCACGCCGCGCTTGCCGCCGGACAGGAACGCGCGGTCGGCGGGTATCGTCAGGGTGGCTTGCTTCAGCACGGGCCCGACCAGCTCGAGCCATGGCCCGCGCAGAGCGTCCGCCTCGGGGTCGGCGGCATCCGGTGCGAAGAGCTCGTGCGTATAGCCCCACAGCCTGTCGAGCGCGTCCTGCGCGCGGCGGTGCGACTCCTCGGTGCCATCGCCAAAGCGCAGCGTCCAGTCGGCGCTGTGGCGCCAGTGATAGTCGGCTTCCTTCTTCGATTTGGCCGCGATGGCGGCGAACCCTTCGTCCGCACCGCCCGCCAGGCGCTCGAGCAGCACCCGCTGGTAGGCGTCGAACAGCGTGCGGCGCACGATGGTGAAAGCGTAGTCGCCGTTCGGCAGCTCGACCATGGTGCAGTTGCGAAACTCGTGCTGATCGCGCAGGTAGGCGAGCGCGTCCTCGTCGCGCCCCCTGCCCTCGAGCCGCCCGGCGAGGGATAGCCACAGCCGCGCCTGGCCGATCAGGTCGAGCGCGATGTTGGCCGCGGCGATGTCCTCTTCCAGCTGCGGACCGTGCCCCAGCCACTCCGCCAGGCGCTGGCCGAGGATCAGCGCGTTGTCGCCCATGCGCAGGGCGAGCTCACATGTGCTCGAGTCCATCCGGCAGCTCGTAGAAAGTCGGGTGGCGGTAGATCTTGTCGGCCATCGGCTCGACGAAGCTCTCGTGGTCGTCCGGGTCGGAAGCCGCGATCGCGGCCGACGGTACGACCCAGATCGAGACGCCCTCGTTCCTGCGCGTGTAGACGTCGCGCGCCATCTGGATCGCCATCTTCGCGTCCGGCGCATGCAGGCTGCCGCAGTGCTTGTGGTCGAGACCCTGCTTGGAGCGTATGAAGACCTCCCACAGGGGCCATTCCTTCTCGCTCATGCCGCCTCCTTGCGCGATTTCTTCTGCGCCGCCTTGCGTGAATATTCGAGCGCCGCTTCGCGCACCCAGCGGCCGTCTTCGTAGGCCGCCACGCGCGCGGCGAGGCGCTCGCGGTTGCAGGGCCCGTCGCCCTCGACCACGCGCCAGAACTCGCTCCAGTCGATCGCGCCGAAGTCGTAGTGGCCGCGCCCGGCGCTCCACTTCAGCTCCGGGTCGGGGACGGTCAGTCCGAGCAACTCGGCCTGCGGCACGGTGACGTCGACGAACTTCTGCCGCAGCTCGTCGTTCGAGACCCGCTTGATCTTCCACTTCATCGACTGCGCCGAGTGCGTGCTGTCATTGTCCGAAGGGCCGAACATCATCAGGCACGGCCACCACCAGCGGTCGAGTGCATCCTGCGCCATCGCCTTCTGCTCGGGCGTCCCGCGCGCGAGCGCGAGCATGATGTCGAAGCCCTGGCGCTGGTGGAAGGACTCCTCCTTGCAGACGCGGATCATGGCGCGCGCGTAGGGCCCGTAGGAGCAGCGGCAGATCGGGATCTGGTTCATGATCGCGGCGCCGTCCACCAGCCAGCCGATCGCGCCGACGTCAGCCCAGGTCAGCGTCGGGTAGTTGAAGATCGACGAGTATTTCGCCTTGCCGGAGTTCAGCGCCACCATCATCTGGTCACGCGACTGGCCGAGCGTCTCCGCGGCCGAATAGAGGTAAAGCCCGTGCCCGGCCTCGTCCTGCACCTTGGCGACCAGGATCGCCTTGCGCTTGAGCGTCGGCGCGCGCGTGATCCAGTTGCCCTCCGGGTACATGCCGACGATCTCGGAATGGGCATGCTGGGAGATCTGCCTCAGCAGCGTGCGCCGGTAGGCCTCGGGCATCCAGTCGCGAGGCTCGATCTTCGCGTCGGCGTCGACCTTGGCCTGGAAGCGCTGCTCCTCGGGCGAGTCGCCTGCGAGCTGCACCTGCCCCGGCAAATCCATCGATTGGGTATACATCGCGCCCTCCTCTCGGAAATGATACAGTTTTATTGTTCTTCGTCAAATTTTCTGTATCACTTCTTGCACTCCATGAGCGCGCCAGCCGATCCCGCCTCCCGCCTGCTCGCCGCCTATCGGCGCGGCGCACCGCTGCGCGCCGTTCCACTCATCGTCACCGTGTTCGGCGACGCGGTGTTGCCGCACGGCGGGCGCATCTGGCTCGGCTCGCTGATCCGGCTGCTGGAGCCGCTCGGCGCCTCGGAGCGCCTAGTGCGCACCTCCGTCTACCGCCTGACCCGCGAGCACTGGCTGCGCGCGCAGGCGCTAGGGCGCCGCAGCGACTACCTGCTGACCAACTTCGGCCGCCGCCGGTTCGAGGCCGCCGAGCGGCAGATCTACGCGAGCGGGCACGCCGCCTGGGACGGATCCTGGCGCATGCTGGTCATGCTGCCGGCGAAGTGGCGCGCCGCCGAGCGCGAGCACCTGCGCCGCAGCCTGGCCTGGCAGGGCTTCGGCCAGCTCAACGGCAACGTCTATCTCCACCCCAGCGCGCCGCTCGGGACGACGCTCGCCGCGCTGGACACCGAGAACTTTCCGCGGCTGCGCGAGAAGCTGTTTGCGCTGACTGGCGCGGGGCCCGGCGATCGTCACGCGATCGTTCGCGCGGCATGGGACCTCGCCGAGCTGTCGCGCGCCTACGGCGCCTTCGTGCGCCGCTACCGGCCGCTCGCGCCCGCCGCCGCGGCAAGTCTCGCGCCGGATCGCGCGTTTGTCGTGCGCACGCTGCTGATCCACGACTACCGGCGGCTCCTGCTGCGCGATCCAGGCCTGCCGGGCGAGCTGCTGCCCGCCGACTGGCAAGGAAGCAAGGCCCGCGCGCTCTGCGCGCGGCTGTATCGCGCACTGGCCACGCCCTCACAGACGCATCTGCGATCCGTCCTGCAGACTGCGAACGGCAGCCGGACCGGCCCGTCACGCAACTTTACCTCGCGCTTCGGCGCCGTCTGACGCGACGCGTTAGACTCGGGCTACATCCGCTCGCGCAGGAGGTTCGATTGGCCAGACAAAACTACCAGTTCGAGAAGCGCCAGCGTGACCTGGCGAAGAAGAGAAAGCAGGAGGAAAAGCGCCTGCGCAAGCAGCAGCGCTCGCAGCCGCAGACATCCGAGTCCGAGCCGGCGCCGGATACGCCGCCGCCGTCCGACGACGAGGACAAGCCTGTCTAGCAATTCCAGGGGCTAGCGCCCCTTCAGCAGCGCCTCGATCGTTTCCTGCACCGCCAGGGCCTCGCCGAAGCCCGGCAGGGTGTGGGGACGGCCTTGCGCCATCGCGACCACCTGGTCCAGCTGCATGGCCTGTCCGATGGCGCGATTGTCCTGCGGGCTGCGCTCGGCGACCCAATCCGCGCCCCCCTGCCGTCGCCGCAGGCCGAACCAGTCGTATAGCTCCAGCGCGCCCCGGCTGCCGATCAGAGTCATGCGGTTGAAGTCGGGGTGGCTGCCGCCGACGCGCCCTTCGATCGTGATCAGCGCCCCGCCCGCGCTCAGGCGCGCCTCGATCGCGCGCTCCGCCCCGACGCCGTCGGGCGGATAGTCCGGCTGCGAAGACTCGACCGTCACCGGTCCGAGTGCGCGTTGCAGCACGAACACGAAGTGCGACAGCACTTCGCGCGTGAATCCGCCCTCGCCGCGCTCGGCGAGCCAGCGCCCGGCCGCCGACTGCCAGTCGCGCGGCCACTTGTCGAAGGCGACCTCGATCTCCACTGCGCGCAGCTCGCCGATCGAGCCATCCCTGGCCGCCGCCGCCATCGCGGCGAGGCCGGGCGAAGACGCGAGCGAGAAATTCACCGCCGCACGCAGCTTCTGCCGTTCGATGCGCGCGATGCTGCGACGAGCAGCCTCGAAATCGACCGTGAGCGGCTTTTCGCAGAAAACGGCGAGCCCGGCGTCGAACGCCTGATCCGCATACGCGAGGTGACTCGCCGGCGGCGAAGCCACGTACAAGCAGCGCAGTCCCGGCATGCCGATCACATCTGCGGCCGTATGCGCCACGGCCACTGCGGGATAGCGTTCCTTCGTCGCGGCCATTGCACCGGCGTCGGGGTCCCACACCGCAAGCAGGCGGCCGCGCGGATGTTCGGCGATCCGCGCCAGCATGCGCTGCCCCATCACGCCCAGACCGATGATGCCGATTCCGATGCGCTCGCTCATGACAGAAGAAACTCCTTTACCACCGCGATCTGGTCCTGGTGCAGCAGGGTCGGCGCGTGGCCGACCCCGGGGACTTCGATGAGCTTCGCCCTCGGTCCGCAGGCAGCCAGCCGTTCGAAGGTCTCGCGCCTCAGGAGGTCCGAACGCTCTCCACGCAGCACCAGCGTCGGGCAGCGCACCGCCTCGTAGACCGGCCACAGCTCGAGGTCCTTTTCCGGCATCTGGGCCCGAAACGGCTCCGCGAGGCGCGGGTCGTAGTGCATGCGGTAGCTGCCGTCGGCATTTCGTCGCACCACGACCTCGGTCAGGAAGCGCCACTCGGCGTCGCTGTGAGGGCCGAACGGCGCCGAGACCGAGCGCACGTACCGCTCCGCCGCGTCGAGGTCCGGGAAGGTCGGTGCAAGGCCGACATAGGAGGCAATGCGCTCGAGCGAAACCTTGCTGACGACCGGACCGATGTCGTTCAGCACCAGCTTCGTCACTGGCGTGTTCCGCTGCGCCGCGAGCGTCATCCCGATCAGACCGCCCATCGAGGTGCCCACCCAATGCACGGTCTCCACGTCGAGCCGCGCGATCAGGGTCACGACGTCCGCCACGTACTGCGGATAAACGTACAGCATCGGATCGGCGAGCCAGTCCGAGTCGCCGCGCCCCGCCATGTCCGGGCAGACGACCCGGTAGCGCTCGGCGAGCGCGCGGGCGAGCGAATCGAAGTCGCGCGCGCAGCGCGTCAGGCCGTGCACGCACACCAGTGCCCTTTCGTTACGCGGATCACCCCATTCGAGATACGCGATGCGGTGCAGTCCCCGCGCAGAGACGCATTGCACGCTGCGCCGGCGCGCAACGGCGCTCATGCGCCGCGCTCCCACGCGGCCAGTAGCCGCTCGCGCAACTTCTGCGCTTCCTGCGGCAGGCTGCTGAAGGTCTGCCCGAGTCCGATCCGCAGCAGCTGCTCCGATCTCAGGTTCGCGCCCGCCACCGTCCAGCCGTGGTCGGCGTAGCGCTTGCGCTCGAGTACGCTCGCCGGCGACGCGTCCTCGTCGTACCACAGCCAGTCGCCGGCGAAGCGGAAGGCGATCTCCTCCAGCCGGGCGAGCAGCGCCGCATCGATTTCCTCGCCGTCCGGGCCGCTCCAGCGGCCCGTCGCACCTTCGTCCAGCCGCAGCCGCCCGCCTTCGTCGAGGCAGAAATACGCGTGCCGGCTCGCGTTCGCGCAATAGCCGAGCCACTCCCCCCCATGGTGCACGCAGGCCATGCCGAGCACGAGCTCGCCGTTTGCGCCGCTTTCGATGTGAAGCGCGAGCAGGCCGCTGTCGATCGGCGCCGTTTCATGGTCGAACAGCCGCCCGCCCTGGATGATCGCGCGGCCGCGAACGCCCTGCCTGGAATTGCGCCACTCCGCCTCGACCCGAAGCTCCGGAAACTCCTCCGAGGCGTTGGCGAAGGCGGCGAAGGGAACGCCCTTCCTGATCTCGAAGCGGTATTCGAGCCCGGTGCCGCCGTGGTGCTCGGTGTAGTTTTCGGCGTCGATGTCCCGCACCATCAGCCAGCGCAGGTGCTCGCGGAACTCGTCCAGCCGCCCGGGACCGGCCACGCGAACCGTCGCCGTGAACTCGGCCCCGGGTGCGGCCATCCCTCAGGAACCGTACTTGAACGACAGCGCAAGGCGCGTGCGAAACGCGACTACCTTGCCATTTTCCACCTTGACGTCGAGCTTGGTGACTTCCGCTATGCGCAGGTCGCGCAGCGACTTAGACGCCGCCTTGACCGCGGTGCGCGCCGCGTCCTCCCACGACTCGCTGCTGGTGCCGATCACTTCGGTTACGCGATAGACCGCCTCAGCGCTCTTCTTGGCCATTTCCGCCTCCTCGCGATTTTGGTGCGGAGGATTCCGCCGGAAGATTATATGCCGCGCCAGTAGCGGGTTCGCCGCGCGCGCTCGCCTTCGACCCGCACGCCCTCGGCGTCGAGGTGCACGCTGATCGCGCCGTCGCGGTCGGTGCGAAGCAGGCGTGCGCCGGCGGCGCGATAGCGCGCCAGTACCGCGCCATCCGGATGCCGGAAGCGGTTACGGTAACCGACCGAGAACACCACCCAGCGCGGCGCCGCCGCGGCAACGAAAGCGGGGCCCGAAGAGGTGCGGCTGCCGTGGTGCGGCGCCAGCAGCACGTCGACGCGCAGCGCGCGCCCAGCCTCCGCGGCAAGCGACGCCTCGGCATCGTGCTCGACGTCCCCGGCAAGCAGCATCGCGTGCGTGCCGGCGCTCACTCGCAGCACACAGCTGAGGTCGTTGCCGCCGCGGCCGCCGTAATCCTCGCGGCGCGGCGCGAGCAGCGCGAAGCGCACGCCGTCCCATTGCCAGGCTTCGCCGCGCATGCAGCGGCGCGGCGATGCGGCGAGCGCGAGCGCAGCGTGGCGCGCCGGCAGCGAGCTGAGAAGCGTGCCAGTCGGCACGCTCTCCATCACCGAGAGCGCGCCGCCGATGTGATCCGCGTCGTCGTGCGAGAACACCACGGCGTCGAGCTTCGCGACCCCGCTCGAGCGCAGCAGCGGCACGATGCTGCGCTCGCCGGCGTCGCCCTCGCCGGCGAACGAAGGCCCCGCGTCGTAGAGCAGGGCGTGACGCGACGTGCGCACCAGCACCGCGAGCCCCTGCCCGATGTCGAGGACGGTGATCCAGACCTCGCCGGGCGAGGGCGCGGGCGCCGGAAGCGCGAACGCGGGCAGCATCAGCGCGACGCCGCTCGCACGCCACGGCAGGCCGCGCGGCCCAAGCAGCCAGACCACGCCCGCCAGCGCGAGCAGCACGCTCCACGGCGGCGGCACGCGCGTCTGCCACACCGCGAGCGGCAGCGCGGCACAGGCCTCGAGAAATTCGAGCAGATGTTCGGCGAGCCAGGCGGCGAGGTGAAGAATCGCGTCGAGCGGCACTGCGGCGCCCAGCAGCGCGAGCGGCGTCACGACCGCCGACACGAGCGGGATCGCCACCGCGTTCGCCAACGGCCCGACCAGCGACACCTGCCCGAACAGGAGAAGCGCCGCCGGCGCGAGACCGATCGTCACTGCCCACTGGATGCGTCCCCACTGCAGGATTGCCGGCTCGGCGCCGACCCAGCCCGCCGCGACGTAGAAGATCAGCGCCACCGCGCCGAACGAAAGCCAGAACCCGGGCGCAAGCGGTGCCCAGGGATCGGCCAGCACCACCGCGCCGAGCGCGAGCGTGAGCGTCCGGGCGGGCGAGACGACGCGCCCCGCCCACAGCGCGAGCGCGACCACGCTCACCATCAGCAGCGTGCGCTGTGCAGGCACGCCGAATCCGGCCAGCAGCGTGTAGCCGAGCGCCGCGGCGATCGCGGCCGCGGCTGCGGCCTTGCGTGCGGGGAGCCGCACGCACAGGATCGGCAGCCGGCGCCAGCCGAATGAAACCAGCCATGCGACCAGGCCCGACACCAAGGTGACGTGGAGGCCCGAAATGCTCATCAGATGGGTCACCCCGGTGCGCTGGAACAGGCGCCACTCATCATTCGATATCGCGCGCTGATCGCCGACCGCCAGCGCGGCGAGGACCCCCGCCGCCGGGGTCGCGCCGAGTACGCGCAGGAAGCGATCGCGGATCGATTCGCGCGCCTGGCCGATGCGATCGAGCGCGCCGCCGCGCGCACCGAGCCGCTGCGGCGCGGGAAACCCGCGCACGTAGCCAGTTGCGCCGGTGCCGCGCTCGAGCAGCCACGCCTCGTAGTCGAAGCCGTAGGGGTTCGCCTGCCCGTGCGGCCGCCGCAGCCGGACCGTGAGCCGCCAGCGCTCGCCCGGGTGCACCTCGGCAGCGGGCGCCGGCGGCGGCCGCGAGTACCACGCAAGGCGCAGCCTGCGGGGCAGCTTTACCCCGCGCGGACCGGACTCGGGCTCGAAGTCGAAGCGCAGACGGCGCTCGCCGGCGGCGGGCAGGCCGGACACGACGCCCGTTACTTGAAGATCGCGCCCCTCGAGCCCCGGCGCGAGCCGATCGGCGACGCGCAGCTGCGCGCAGCCTGCGGCCCAAAGGAACCCCACCACGAACGCGGCGGGCAGGCGCAAGCCGCGCAGCCAGGCGCCGAGCACGAGGCAGGCCGGAAGCGCGAACAGCCAGGCAAGAGACGGAAGCTCCCCCTGCTGCTGCAGGAGCAGCACCCCGGCCACGAAAGCAAGCACGACCGCCGTCATCTACAATGCAACGGCCCGGTCGCGCACCGGATGACCATGCCGCGAAAGTACTTCCGAAAATACCTGCCCGACGCCGCGAAGGTCCGCTCCTACCGCATCGTGCGGATGTTCGGCTCGCTGCTGCATCACCCCAACCTGTGGCATCTGAACCGCGAATCGGTCGCGGGCGGGGTGGCGATCGGGCTGTTCGCAGGGCTGGTGCCGGGCCCCTTCCAGATGCTGACCGCCGCGCTGCTTGCGGTGCCGCTGCATCGCAACCTGCCCGTGGCGCTCGCGACGACGCTCTATACGAACCCGTTCACGATCGTGCCGCTGTACGTGCTTGCCTACGAGTACGGCAGGTTGCTGCTCGGCGACGGCGGCGGCCCGCCGCGCGTCGGCCCGCCCGATCTCGACTGGACCCAGCTAAGCGCGTCGCTGCACGCCCTCGTCAACTGGTCGCTGTCGCTCGGCAAGCCACTGGCGGTCGGCCTGGTCGCGCTCGCCTGCACGCTCGCAGCGCTGGGCTATTTCGGCGTGCACCTTGCCTGGCGCGCCTACGTCGTGCTCGCATGGCGCGCCCGCCGGCGGGCAAGGAGACGGCCGCGATGAGGAACCACCCTGCCATTGCCCGCAAGGAGCCGCAAGCGTGAAGATTCCAACCCGTTTCATGGTGCGCGATGCGCAGCCCGCCGACCGCCCGAAGCTCGTCGCGTTCGTCGCGGCCCTGCAAGATCTCGAGCGCACGCTCCATGCCGGGCGCGCCGAAGGGCGCCGCATCGCCGCCGCCCACCTCTTTCACCTGGAGCAGGCCGCGCGCGAGCGCCACGGACGAATGCTGGTCGCGGCGCGAGGCGACGAGCGGCTCGGCTTCCTGGTCGGCTGGGTCGAGGAGGAGGCGCGCGGCTCGCACCACGTGCGCCCGGCCGAGCGGCGCTACGGCGTCGTCACCGACCTTTACGTCGAGCCCGGCGCCCGCGCGCGAGGCATTGCGGTGGCCCTGCTCGAAGAGGCGGCGCGCCATTTCGCCGCGCTGGGATTGACGCGGCTACGGGTGAGAACGCTCGCCGCCAATCAGGCCGCGCTCCGCTTCTACCGCGCGCTCGGCTACGCCCCTTACGAGCTTACGCTGGAGCGCGAGCTGCCTCATGCAAGACCCCGTCCCGCAGCTCGAAAACCCGCCCGGCGCGGGCCGCGAGCCCGGGGTCGTGGGTCACGATGACGAACGCGGTGGAATGGGTCGCTGACAGCCGCACCATGGCCTCGAACACCTCGTCCGCGGTGCGCAGGTCGAGGTTGCCGGTGGGCTCGTCGGCAAGCACGCAGGCCGGCTCGGTGACCATCGCGCGCGCGAACGCGCAGCGCTGACGCTCGCCGCCCGAGAGCTCGCCGGGCTGATGCTCGAGGCGCGCACCGAGGCCGACCTCATGCAGCGCCCTGGCAGCCCGCTCGAGCGCGTCGGCGCGCGCCGTACGCCGGATCAGCAGCGGCATGGCGACGTTCTCGAGCGCGCTGAACTCCGGCAGCAGATGGTGGAACTGGTAGACGAAGCCGAGCGTCGCGTTGCGCACGCGGCCGCGCTCGGCCTCCCCCATTTCGCTGAACGGCCGCCCCCCCACGCTCACGCTGCCGCCGCTCGCCGCATCGAGCCCTCCCAGCAGATGCAGCAGCGTGCTCTTGCCGGAGCCCGAACGGCCGACGATCGCCACCCGCTCGCCCACCGCGACCTCGAGGTCGACGCCCCGCAGCACCGGTACCGAGGTGGGCCCCTGGTAGGTCTTTTGCAGGCCGCGGCAGGAAAGCACTTCATTCATAGCGCAGCGCCTCGGCAGGATTGACGCGCGAGGCGCGCCAGCTCGGATAGAGCGTGGCGACGAACGACAGCACGAGCGACACCAGGCCGATAATGATCACGTCGCGCGAGTGCACGTCAGATGGCAGCTCGGGAATGAGATACACGCTCTTGGACAGGAACTGGACGTTGAAGGCGTGCTCGATCGCCGGCACCACGGTGGGTATGTTGATCGCGAGCAGCACGCCGCAGACCACGCCTAAAAGGGTGCCGATCACGCCGATCACGGCGCCCTGCACCATGAAGATCTGCATCACCGATCCGGGCGAAGCTCCGAGCGTGCGCAGGATGGCGATATCGGCCTGCTTGTCGGTCACCAGCATCACCAGCGCCGAGACCACGTTGAACGCCGCCACCGCGACGATCAGCAGCAGGATGATGAACATCACCCGCTTCTCGATCTCCACCGCGCGGAAGAAGTTCGCGTGGCTCTGCGTCCAGTCGGTGGCATAGACGTCCGGGCCGAGCCGCGAGGTGAGCTCGCGCGCGACTTCGCGCGCGGCGAACAGATCGTCCAGCTTGAGGCGCACCCCGCTCACCGTATCGCCCATCTGATAGAGCCTTTGCGCGTCCTGCAGGTTTATCAGCGCGAGCCCGGCATCGGCCTCGATGAAGCCGATGTCGAAGATGCCGACCACCGTGAATTGCTTCAAGCGCGGGATCACCCCCGCGGGCGTCACCAAGCCCTGCGGCGCGATCAAGGCCACCTTGTCGCCGGGCAGCACGCCAAGCGCGCGCGCCAGATCGACGCCGAGCACGATGCCGAAGCGCCCGGGCTGCAAGGCATCGAGGCTTCCGGCGCGCATGTGCTTGCCGAATCGCGCCACCTTCTCCTCGTCGCTCGGAAGGATGCCGCGCACCACGGCGCCGCGCACCGCCTCGCCGAAAGTAAGCATGCCCTGCGCGCTGACGAACGGCGCCGCCGCGATCACATGCGGATTGCGCGCCGCCGCCGCGGCCGTCTCCTGCCAGTCGCGCAGGCGGTGGTCGACCGCGAAGACCTGCACATGGGACACCACGCCGAGAATGCGCGCGCGCAGTTCCTGCTGGAAGCCGTTCATTACCGACAGGACCACGATCAACGCCGCGACGCCGAGCGCGATTCCGGCCATCGAGATGAGCGATATGAAGCTGATGAAATGGTTGCGGCGCTTGGCGCGCGTGTAGCGCAGGCCGATGAGGAATTCGTAACGCACAGTGGCGCGAGAATACTACAATGGCCGCCATGAACGCTGACGCTTCTGCGCTGCTCGCGCGCCTAATACGCGAGGCTCGGATCGCCGCGCTCGGCACCCTGCGCCAGGGCGCGCCGCTGGTGTCGATGGTGGCGTTTCTGCCCGAGCCCGATTTCGGCGGATTCTGCCTGCGCGTCAGCCGGCTCGCGTGGCACACGCAGGACATGCTCGCGGACCCGCGCGTTTCGCTTTCGATCGTCGAGCCGGACGACGGCCGCGCCGACCCGCAGACGCTCGCGCGCGTCGCGCTGCGCGGCGAGGCGACCCGACTCCCCGGCGAAGGCGAACCGTTCGAGCGACTCAAGGCCGCCTGGCTCGCGCGCTTTCCGGAATCGGCCGTGACATTCGGCCTCGCCGACTTCGGTTTCTGGCGACTTGCGCCGCGCGATGCGCGTTTCGTCGCCGGACTCGGGCGAACCCACAATCTTTCCGCTGAATCCCTGCGCCGCGCGGCGATTTGAGCGAATCGCGCATTGAGGGCAGAATGGAGCCCCCGCGCTCGCCGTTCCTGGCGGGCATTCCGCAATGAAGGATCTCATATAGGCGACGCTACGGCATGCGCAGGCACCGCATTCGATTACCCGCAACGGACCCACATCAGCTGGACCAGGACGAGGCTTACTTTCTGCTCACCGAGCCGTCGGGCGAGGAAGTGAAGCTTCGATTGCACGACTACGACGCGATTTACAACCGTCCCGGCCTGTATGAGCAGCTGTTTTACGACCGGCTCAAGTGCTGCTCGCCGAAGAAGGTGATCGACATCCTGCACTACACGGTGAGCACCGCGGCGGAAAGCTTCTCCGAACTGCGCGTCCTCGATCTGGGCGCCGGCAACGGCATGGTCGGCGAGGAGCTGCGGCAGCACGGCGTGGCGCGCATCGTCGGCCTCGATATATCTGCCGCCGCGCGCGACGCCGCCGAACGCGATCGCAGCGGCGTCTACGACCAGTACTACGTCAGCGATCTGACCTGTCTCGAGGCCCCGCAGCGCGAAGAGCTCGCGGAATGGCGCTTCAACTGCATGGTGACCGTCGCCGCGCTTGGCTTCGGCGACATCCCGGTGCGCGCCTTCTGGGAGAGCTTCAATCTGGTCGAGGACGGAGGCTGGATCGCCTTCAACATCAAGGAGACCTTCCTCGACAACAAGGACACCAGCGGATTCTCGGTGTTCGTCAAGAACCTGATATTGACCGAGTACCTCGATATCCACCACATCGAGCGTTACCGGCACCGGCTCTCGGTCGACGGCCGGCCGCTGCACTATTTCGGGGTTGCGGGGCGCAAGAACGGCGCGATCCCGGAGTCGATGATCGCGTGAGGGCGGGCGCGGCGCGCGCCGCGCTTGAGTTGCGCCCTTGTTTGCGCCGCAGTCCATGACGGGGATGCACAACAGCATCTCGAGCAGGTTTTCACCGACGAGACTGCTGTCGAGCGGGTGACCGCCGCCGCTCGCGCAGCGGGCCAGTATCGTCGCCGCAGTCAGCGCCACCACCAGCTTTCTTCCCCGTTTCATGCCGCCTCTTCGCCGCGGCGCCTGCTCGCGCGGCGGTTGTTGCCTCGAATTCAGTCCCGCACTGACCGTGCCAGATGCCAAGCCATTGTTTTCATTTAGGTACTCGAAGGACGGGGCGAGTTCGCTTGCATCTTTCTGGCATTGGCTGACGCTTGGGCCTACATTGAATGAATGCCCACCGCCGGACTCAGCGCCTCCGACCGCGAGTTTTTCGCCGGGGTGGGCGACGTCGTGTACGCCAATCTCTACAGCCTGCGGCGCGCCGAGCTGATCGTGCGGCTGGCGCCCGGCGCGCGGCTGGGCGATCTCACTGCACGGCCAAACCCCCTCGAGCAGGCGGTACAGGCGCGTCTCGCGCCGCTGTTTGCCGACGGCCGAGCCGCCTTGGCGCGTCTGGGCGACGCCGACCGTCGTCTAATCGAGCCGGCGCTCCTTTACATCTGCTATCACCACTTCGTGCCGCAGCTCGATGCGCTGATCGAGCGGCAGCTGAAGCAGAGCGGCGCGCCGATCAACGTGCCGTTCGGCGCCGAAGCGGTCGGCGAGCTGATGCAGAACGGCTTTTCGGAGGAGCGCGCCGCGCGCTACTTCGCGTTCATCTTCCACCTGCGGCGTGCGTTCTATTTCATCCACGGCTCGCTCGCAGGCGAGTCGGAGTCGATGCGCCGCCTGCGCGAGGCGTTGTGGAACAACATCGTGACGTACGACATGCGCGGCTACGAAAGCGGGCTGTGGAACCGCATGGAGGATTTTTCCACCCTGCTGCTGGGCGGGACCGGGGCCGGCAAGGGCACGGCGGCCGCCGCGATCGGCCGTGCCGGCTTCATTCCGTACCTCCCCGCCGAGCACCGCTTCGCGACGAGCTTCGCCGACGCGTTCGTCGCCATCAACCTGTCGCGGTTTTCGAGGCGCTGATCGAGTCGGCGCTCTTCGGCCACGTCAAAGGCGCCTTCACCGGCGCAATCGGCAACCACGACGGCCTGTTTGAGCGCTGCAATGCGCACGGTGCGCTCCTCCTGGACGAGAGCGGCGAGGTCTCGGTGCCGGTGCAGATCAAGCTGCTGCACGTGCTGCAGGACCGCGTCTTCACGCCCGTGGGCGGCCACGAGCGCAAGCGCTTCTCCGGGCGCGTGATCGCCGCGACAAACCGGCCGCTCGGTGCGCTGCGCCGCGAGGGGCGCTTCCGCGACGACTTCTTCTACCGGCTTTGCTCGGACGTGATCGAGATGCCGACTTTGCGCCAGCGGATCGCCGAGGCCGCGGGCGAGCTCGAGCAGATGGTGCGTCTGCTGGTGAAGCGCATCGCCGGCACCGACGACGCCACGCTGGCAGATAGCGTGATGGAGGCGCTCGAAGCGAGCGTGCCGCGGAGCTACGCGTGGCCTGGAAACGTACGGGAGCTGGAGCAGGCGGTGCGGCGCATCCTGCTCACCGGGCGCTACGCCGGAGATCTCGCCGACGCACCGCAGAGCGACGACGACGCGCTGCTCGCCAGGCTGCGCGCGGGGGAGCTGAGCGCGGCGCAGCTGCTGGAGCAGTACTGCGCCCTGCTCTACCGCCGCTATGGCACCTACACGGAAGTCGCCAAACACACCGGACTCGATCCGCGGACCTCACGCAAGTACGTCGCAAGCGCGAAGAGCAATTAGCGGCACTGGCTCGCCGGCTTGCCGACCGCGAACACGAGCAGGCCCTTGTGCATGCAGCCGTTGTCCCACTCACCCGCAACGCGGCTGCCGTCGGTCAGGCACACGCCGAAGCCGTCGGGCTGGCCGCTACGGAAGTAGCCCGCGTAGCGGTTGCCGCCCCGCCATGTGAACACCCCCATCCCGTGCTGCCTGCCGTCTCGCCATTCGCCCTGGTAGCGATCGCCGTTGGACCAGACATAGGTGCCACGCCCGTGCCGCTTGCCGTCCCGGAACTGTCCCTCGTAGCGGTCGCCGCCGAGCCAGGTCTGAACGCCGTGGCCGTTCGGCGCGCCCTCCCGGACGTCGCCCCGGAAACGGCTCGTCTTACCCCTGTAGCGCCACTCGAGCACCCCGCTGCCGGTGGCGCGCCCTCTGGCGTCGCATGCGCCGCGCCAGTGCACTTTCACCGCGGCCCGGCGGAAGGGATTGCGCACGCTGCAGCCGGTGCGCTCGTCCACCGACCAGTGCAGCGGGGCAGGCGCGGCGCGCACGTGCGGCAGCGGCAAATCTCGATCACCGAACGAAGCGCCCGCGACGGGCGCGAAGAGCATCAGTGCAAGCGGCAGGTGCCTCATGTCGCCCCCCTCCGGATCGACAATCGGTTGCTCCGACGACTGAATGATTACCCCTTCCCACGGATTTGTCACCCCCTGCGAGGCGAGTGCAGAATGGACCCCTTGATCAGGTCCTGAAGCACATTCACTGGGAGAAGTACACATGGCAAACGAGGGCTACCACGAGCCGATCGGCGAGATGTCCGACGAGACGCGCGACATGCACCGCGCGATCACCTCGCTGATGGAGGAACTTGAGGCGGTGGACTGGTACAACCAGCGCGTCGACGCCTGCAAGGACAAGGTGCTGAAGTCGATCCTGGCTCACAATCGGGACGAGGAGAAGGAGCACGCGTCGATGGTGCTCGAGTGGATCCGCCGCAAAGACGCGACCTTCGACAAGGAGCTGAAGGATTACCTGTTCACCACCAAGCCGCTGACGCACGATTAGCCGTTCCTTGATGCCCATCATCGGCGTCGATTTCACATCGGCGCCGCGCAGGGCCAAGCCGATCGCCGTCGCCCACGGCGAGCTGCGCGCCGGCGCACTGCGCGTATCGGCGATCGAGCCGCTGCATGACTTCACAGCGTTTGAAGCGCTGCTCGCGCGCCCCGGGCCCTGGACCGGCGGCTTCGACTTTCCGTTCGGCCTGCCCTGCGAGCTGGTGCGCGACCTCGGCTGGCCGTGCAGCTGGAAGCGGCTGGTCGGATACTGCAGGGGCCTGGCGCGCGCCGAGCTGCGCGCCACGTTCGACGCCTACCGCGCGACGCGTCCCGCCGGCGCCAGATACGCCCACCGCGCGACCGACCGTCCGGCCGGATCGTCGAGCCCGATGAAGCTGGTCAATCCGCCGGTCGCACTCATGTTCCATGAAGGCGCACCGCGCCTGGCCGCGGCGGGCGTGCACGTACCCGGACTCGCCGACGGCGACCGCGGCCGCGTCGCGCTCGAGGCCTACCCGGGCCTGCTCGCGCGCGCCGTAACGCGGGTCTCGTACAAGAGCGATGCGCGCGCGTCGCAGACAGCGGGGCGCAAGGCCGCGCGGCACAAGATCGTCGCCTCCCTGGAACGCGGCGCACACCCGTTGGCGCTGACCATTTCCTTCGCTGCGCCTTCTATAAGGCAACGGCTCATCGAAGATGCTTCAGGCGATTCGCTGGACGCGGTGCTGTGCGCGGTACAGGCAGGGTGGGCGGCGGCGCGCCCGAACTGGGGCATGCCGCGCCGGGTTCCGCCCTGCGAAGGCTGGATCGTGTCGGCCGGCGCGTAGAATTCCCGTTCATGGAAGCTATCGCTGAATTCGCCGAAGAAGCGAAAGAACATCGCCTGCGCGAAGACCGGCGCCTGCTCGGCCGGCTGCTGGGCGACGCGATCCGGGAGCAGGTCGGCGAGGAGATGCTCCACCGCGTCGAGCGCATCCGCCAGACCGCGGTCGCCTTCAGGCGCACGGAGTCGGGTGCGCAGGAAGCGAAATCCGAGCTGGAAACGATGCTGAACGCGCTCGACATCGAGCAGACGCTGCACGTGGTGCGCGCCTTCAGCTACTTCTCGCACCTGCTCAACATCGCCGAGGACACGCAGCAGAACCGAAGGCGGCGCGCGCACGCCGAGGCCGGCTCGGCGCCGCGCCCCGGCAGCATCGCCTACGCGTTCCGGCGCCTGAGCGCGGAGGGCATGAGCGGCGAGGAACTGCTCGCCTGGTTCGGCCGCGCGCGCGTGAGCCCGGTGCTCACCGCGCACCCGACCGAGGTACAGCGCCAGAGCATCCTCGACTGCGAGCGCGAGATCGCGCGCCTGCTCACCGAGACGCAGGACGCGGCGCGCGACGCACGGCTGCGCCGGGAAGTGCTGCGCCTGTGGCTCACCTCGATGCTGCGGCTCACCAAGCTGGAAGTGGCGGACGAGATCGCCAATGGCCTCGCCTACTTCCGCATGACCTTCGTTTCCGAACTGCCGCGCCTGTACGAGGAGATCGAGGCGTCCCTGAAGGAATGCTTCGGCCTGGCACAGGCGCCGCGGCTCGCACCGTTTCTGACGATCGGCAGCTGGATCGGGGGCGATCGCGACGGAAACCCGAGCGTGACCGCGGCCACGCTCGCCGCCGCGCTGGCCCAGCAGGCGCAGCTGATCCTGGAGCATTACCTGGAGCAGGTGAACCTGCTCGGCAAGGAGCTCGCGATCTCGACGCGGGTCAAGCAGGTGCCCACCGCGCTGCTCGAGCTCGCGCAAGGCTCGGGCGACGACTCGCCTTACCGGCGCGACGAGCCCTACCGCCGTGCGCTGTCGGGAATCTACGCGCGCCTCGCAGCGAGCGCCGAGGTTTTCACAGGCAGGCACGCGGCCCCGCAGCCGAGCGCGCAGCGCCCGCCTTACGCGGAAGCGGCGGCGCTGGCCGCGGACCTCGACACCGTGGCGCAGGCCCTCGTCGAGCAGGGGGCAGGACGGCTGGCCGAGGGCCGGCTCGCGCGCCTGCGGCGGCAGGTGAGCGTATTCGGATTCCATCTCGCGCCGATCGATCTGCGGCAGAGCTCGGACGAGCACGAGGCGACGGTCGCGGAGCTGCTCGCGCGCGCGGGCGTCGAATCACATTACGCCGCGCTCGACGAGGAGGCGCGCGTCGCGCTGCTCGCGCGCGAGCTGGCCGGGCCGCGGCCACTGCGTTCGCCGCACCTGGAGTACTCGAGCCGCGTTCAGCGCGAGCTTGCGGTGCTCGCCGCGGCGGCAGACGGTGCACGCCGCTTCGGCGCGCGGGCCGCGCCGCATTACGTCATCTCGCACTGCGAGTCGGTGTCCGACCTGCTCGAGGTCGGCGTGCTGCTGCGCGAAGCGGGACTGCTGCGGCCGGGCCCGCAACCGCAGCTGAAGATGGACATCATCCCGCTGTTTGAGTCGATCGCCGACCTCGAGCGCAGCGGCGCCATCATCGACCGCGCGCTCAAGCTGCCGCTGTACCGCGCCTGGGTCGACGCGCGCGGCGGCGAGCAGGAAGTGATGCTCGGCTACTCCGACAGCAACAAGGACGGCGGATACCTCGCCTCGAGCTGGTCGCTGCACGAAGCTTCCACCGAGCTGGTGCGCGTGTGCCACGCGCACGGCGTGCGCCTGCGCCTGTTCCACGGCCGCGGCGGAACCGTCGGCCGCGGCGGCGGACCGAGCTACGACGCGATCCTGGCGCAGCCGCCGGGCAGCGTCGACGGCGCGCTGCGCCTGACCGAGCAGGGCGAGGTGATTGCGAGCAAGTATGCCGACCCCGAGCGCGGCCGGCACAACCTCGAGACGCTGGCCGCGGCGACGCTGGAGGCGAGCCTCGGCGCCCGGCCGCGCAGCGACGCCGAGCGCGATCGACATGCCAAGGCGATGGAAGAGCTGTCCTCGATCGCCTTCCGCGCTTACTGCGCGCTGGTCAAGGAAACGCCCGGCTTCCTCGAGTATTTCCGCGCCTCCACGCCGATCGCCGAGATCGCCGATCTGAACATCGGCAGCCGTCCCGCGGCGCGGCGCCATTCGGCGCGGCTGCAGGACCTGCGCGCCATCCCCTGGGTGTTCAGCTGGAGCCAGTGCCGCCTGATGCTGCCCGGCTGGTACGGCTTCGGAGCCGCGGTCGAGCAATGGCTCGCACAGCCCGGCGGCTCGCTCGAGGAGCTGCGGGAGATGCACGCGCGCTGGGCGTTCTTCAGGACCGTGCTGTCGAATCTGGACATGGTGCTCGCCAAGACCGACCTGGCGATCGCCTCGCGCTACGCCGAGCTGGTGCCGGACGCGGGCCTGCGCAAGCGCGTGTTCGGCGACATTTCGGCCGAATGGCACCGCACCCGGCGCCGGCTGGCGGAAATCACCGGGCGCGACGAGCTGCTGGCCGACAACCCGACGCTCGCGCGCTCGATACGCAGCCGCTTTCCCTATCTCGATCCGCTGAACCACCTGCAGGTCGAGCTGCTGCGGCGCTACCGCGCGGGCGACACCGACGCGCGCACCAAGCGCGCCATCCACCTGACGATCAACGGCGTGGCCGCGGGCTTGCGCAACAGCGGCTGAAGGGGGCGGCATGCACGTCGTCTACGGCAATTCGGATTCCGGCAACTGCTACAAGGTGAAGCTGGCATTGGCCCAACTCGATCTTCCGCACCGCTGGATCGAGACCGACAGCGTCGCCGGCGCCACGCGCACGCCCGAGTTCCTGGCCAAGAACCCGAACGGCAAAGTGCCGCTGCTCGAGCTCAATGACGGCAGCTTCCTGCCGGAGTCGAATGCGATTCTGTGGTACCTCGCCGAGGATACGGTGCTCGCGCCGGCAGGGCGGCTGGGGCGCGCTGGCGCCCTGCAATGGATGTTCTTCGAGCAGTACAGCCACGAGCCCTGCGTGGCCGTGGCGCGCTCGATCATGCGTTACCTCCCCCCGGACTCTCCGCGGCGAGCGGAGCTGCCACGGCTGCGCGAGCGCGGCCATCAGGCGCTGGCGGTCATGGAGTGGCACCTGGCGCGCGAACCGTACTTCGTCGATGCAGTGTATTCGATCGCCGACATCGCCCTGTTCGCCTACACGCATTGCGCCGAGGACGGCGGCATCGCGCTGGCGCCCTATCCGGCGATTCGCGCCTGGCTCCAGCGCGTGCGCATGCAAGCGCGATTCGTCCCCATGCGATGACGGTGCTGTTTCTGAAGGGCCTTGCGTTCGGCTTCGTGCTCGCCGCCACCGTCGGCCCGATGTGGATGCTGTGCTTCCGCCGCACCATCGCCGCGGGAGCACTGACGGGGTTCGTCTCGGGCATGGGCATCGCAGTTGCCGACGCAATCTATGGCGCAATCGCGGCATTCGGCCTTACCGCGGTGTCGAGATTTCTGCTTGCGCAGAAATTTTGGCTCGGACTGGTGGGCGGCGCGTTCCTCGTCTACCTGGGTATTCGGGCACTGGTTGCGAATCCATCCGCGGGCAGCGACCCGACGCCGGCAACGCCAGGGCTGCTGCGCGCCTTTGCCTCGACGCTCGGCCTGACGCTCGCCAATCCGCCGACCATCCTCGCCTTCGCCGCGATATTCGCCGGACTGGGACTCGGCGCCAATGCAAGCTACGCCGCCCCGGCAATTGTGGTGCTCGGTGTATTTCTCGGTTCGGCGTCGTGGTGGATCGTGCTCGCTCTCGGCGCCAGCCGGCTGCGCGCCCGCCTCGGCGCCGGCCTGCTGCGCGCGATCAACGTCGTTTCGGGTTTCGTCATCCTGGGCTTCGCGCTGTGGCAGCTCGGGCGACTGGTCTGATATCCTGCCAACTGGACGGATATCCACTATGCAGCCTCTCGACGCGCCGCTCGCCATCGTCGATCTCGAGACCACGGGCGCGAACGCGAGCTGGGACCGGATCACCGAAATCGCGGTGATCGAAGTCGACGGTGGACGGATATCGGGCGAGTGGTCGACCCTGGTCAATCCCGAAGCGGCGATCCCGCCGGCGATCCAGGCGCTCACCGGGATCACGAACGACATGGTGGCGAGCGCGCCGACTTTCGCCGAGCTCGCGCGCGGCCTGCACGAGCGGCTCGCGGGGCGCGTGGTGGTGGCGCACAACGCGCGCTTCGACTACGGCTTCCTGCGCCAGGCGTTCGAGCGCGAAGGAATCCGTTATGCGGCCCGCACGCTTTGCACCGTCAAGCTCTCGCGCCGCCTGTACCCCGGACACGCGCGCCATAACCTCGACAGCCTGATCGCGCGCCACGGCCTGAAGTGCCGCGCGCGCCACCGTGCGCTGGGCGACGCCGACGCGGTCTGGCAGTTCCTGCGCGTCGCCGCGGACGAGCACGGCGCCGGGGCGCTTGCGGACGCCGCGCAACGAGTGTCGAAACAACCGAGCCTGCCGGCCAACGTCGAGCGCGAGGCCATCGAGGCGGTGCCCGAAGCGCCCGGCGTGTACCTGTTCTACGGCGAGGGCGAAACGCCGCTGTACGTCGGCAAGAGCATCAACATGCGCAGCCGCGTGCTGTCGCATTTCGGCGACGATCTGCGCTCGGCCCGGGAAATGCAGCTTGCGCGCCAGGTGCGGCGCATCGACTGGCAGCGCACCGCCGGCGAGCTGGGCGCGTTGCTGCGCGAAGCCGAGCTGGTGAAGGAGCTGGCGCCTGCGTTCAACCGCCAATTGCGCCGCGCGCAAGGGCTGTGCGGATTTGTCCGCGACGGCGCCGCGCTGCGGCTCGCGGGCGCCGACGAGATCGACGCCGAGGCGGTGCCGCACGTGTATGGCGTGTTCCGCTCCAGGCACGCGGCGCTCGCGGCGCTGCGCGGCCTCGCCGACGAACACGGGCTGTGCCTGCAGGCACTGGGATTCGACCGGGCGCGCAGCCGCAAGGGCGCCTGCTTCCGCCACCAGATCAAGCGCTGCGCCGGCGTCTGCGCCGGACGCGAGAGCATTGAAAAGCACCAGGCGCGCCTCGCGACGGCGCTCGCGCGCCTGAAGACGATCGCCTGGCCCTACCGCGGGCCCGTCGGCGTGGTGGAGGAGGACCGCGAGCGGGAGAGGAGCGAGGTGCACGTTGTGCACAACTGGTGCTACCTCGGCACCGCGCAATCCGAATCGGAGCTAGCCGAGCTGCTCGAAGTCGGCCCGCGCATCCGCTTCGATCTCGATCAATACAAGATCCTCTCCCGCCACCTGCTCAAGGCGAGCGCGCGGGTGGTAGAGCTCTCGGCCTGACGATGCACTGCGAGCTGCTGGTTCCGGCGCTGTTTCCCACGCGCGAGCCTGCGCGCGAGGCGCTCGCCGCGCTGCGGCTGCCCGCTCTCGAGCTGCTGCTCGCGCGCGGGCGCACGGGCGGCGCCCCTCAGCTGTCGCCCGAGCGCTGGCTGGTCGAAGCCTTCGGCGGCGAGGACGCGCCGCTCGCCGCCGGCGCGCTGAGCGTGCTCGCCGACGGCGGCGAGCCCGGAGAAAACGTCTGGCTGCGCGCCGACCCGGTGCACCTGCGGCTGGGACGCAAGGGCGTGGCGCTCATTCCGAGCGCCGCCTTCGACGTCTCGCGTGAGGAAGCCGAGACGCTGTGCGAATCGCTCAATCATCACTTCGCCGGCACGCTGACCATCTACCCGCTCGTGCCCGGACGCTGGTGTGCCCGCCTGCAACGCGAGATCTTCGCCGCAGCCGAATCGCCGCTCGAGATGGCGGGAGAACTCGTGCACGAGCGCTTCGCCGCCGAGCCCGCCGCGCGCGCCTGGCATTCGCTTCTGACCGAGATCCAGATGGTGCTGCACGAGCACCCGGTGAACGCCGAGCGCGAACGCCGCGGCGCGCCCGCGCTGAACAGCGTCTGGTTGTGGGGCGCCGGCAGCGCACCGCGGGACGCGGCCGGCCCGTGGCGATCGGTCAGTGCGGACGAGCCGCTCGCGCTCGGACTCGCGCGGATCGCCGGCATGGCGCGGCGCGCGCTACCGGCGACGGTCGAAGAATGGCTCGCGCGCGCACCCGCGGACGGCCGCCACCTGCTGGTGCTCGATGCGCTGCGCGCTGCACACGCGTTGGACGATGCCGAGGCCTACGCCGCGCGGCTGCGCGCGCTCGAGGCGCGCTGGTTCGCGCCGCTGCTCGCGGCGCTGCGCGCCGGGCGCATCGGCATGGTCTCGCTCCACGTACCCGATGCGGCGGATGCGCGCTCGTTCGAGACCATCGGCGGCGACCTGCGGCGCATATGGCGGCGCCCGCGGGCGCTGCAGAGCTACGCATGAGAATCGTCGAGCGGACTTACGCCGAGGCGGACCGGCGGACGCTCGAGCGCGCCGGCGTCCATCCGGTACTCGCGCGCGTGTTCGCCGCGCGGCGGATCCGTTCGGCGGAAGAGCTCGAATACGATACCTCGCGCCTGCTTGCGCCCTCGCAGCTCGCCAATGCGGAGCAGGCGGCGGCGCTGCTCGCCGACGCGATCGCCGCAGGCCGCCGCATCCTCATCGTCGCCGACTACGACGCCGACGGCGCCACCGCTTGCGCGCTCGGCGTGCGCGCGCTGCGCGCCCTCGGCGCCGAGGTCCAGTACCTCGTGCCGGACCGCTTCGTGCTCGGCTACGGCCTGTCGCCCGAGCTGGTCGACCTCGCCGCCGGCCTGCACCCCGAGCTGCTGGTCACGGTCGACAACGGCATCGCCAGCGTCGAGGGCGTAGCGCGGGCGCGCGCGCGGGGCATCGCCACCCTGATCACCGACCATCACCTGCCCGGCCCCGAGCTGCCGGCGGCCGAGTGCATCGTCAACCCGAACCAGCCCGGATGCGGCTTTCCCTCCAAGGCGCTGGCCGGCGTCGGCGTGATGTTCTACGTCATGCTCGCGCTGCGCGCCGAGCTGCGCCGGCGCGGCGCGTTCGCCGCGCGGCCCGAGCCCAACCTGGGCGCGCTCGCCGACCTGGTCGCTCTCGGCACGGTGGCGGACGTGGTGCCGCTGGACGCGAACAACCGCATCCTCGTCGCGCAGGGGCTCAAGCGCCTTCGCGCCGGACGCGGCTCGCCGGGCCTGAACGCGCTGCTGCGCGTCGGCGGACGCATGCCGGCGCGGGCGACGGGATTCGATCTCGGTTTCGTCGCCGGGCCGCGCCTCAACGCGGCCGGGCGCCTGGCAGACATGAGCCTGGGCATCGAGTGCCTGGTGTCCGACGACGAGGCGCGCGCGACAAACATCGCGCAGCAGCTCGACCAGCTCAACCGCGAACGCCGCCGGATCGAGGGCGAAATGCTCGACGAGGCCTTGCTCGCCGCGGCGGACATCGCCATGGCGCCGGGCGCGGCCGCCGCGCTGTTCGAGCCGGGCTGGCACCAGGGCGTGGTCGGGATCCTCGCCTCGCGGCTACGCGAGCGCCTGCACCGCCCGGTGGTGTGCTTCGCGCGAGCCGGAGACGGCGCCAATACCGGGCTGCTGCGCGGATCCGGGCGCTCCATCCCGGGATTGCACTTGCGCGACTGCCTCGACCTGGTCGCCAAGCGCGAGCCCAGACTGATCCTGCGCTTCGGCGGACACGCTCAGGCCGCCGGGCTGACCCTGCGCGAGCGCGATTTCGAGCGCTTTGCCGCCGCGTTCGAGCGCGCCGCGGCCGACACCACCCCGCCCGAGGCGCTCGCGCCGGTGATCGAGACCGACGGTGCGCTCGATCCGGAGCACGTCACGCTCGGCGTGGCGCAGTTGCTGGAGCAGCAGATCTGGGGACAGGGCTTTCCGCAGCCCCTTTTCTGCGATACATTTTCCGTCGAAAGCCAGCGCGTGGTGGGTGAGCGGCACTTGAAGCTGCGCCTTGCCAGGGACGGGCGACGCTTCGATGCGATCCGCTTCAACGCCGTCGATCCCCGTTCGGCTCAGCGAGACGAAGGGCTGGGATCGCGGATCCGCGCCGCCTACCGGCTCACGGTGAACGAATTCAACGGCCTCAAGAACGTCCAACTCAATGTCGAGCACATCGAACCCTAGCCCTCCCAGGCTGCGCATCCGCGCCGGCCGCACCGAGCTCGAGGTCGCGCTCGAGGACACGCCGACCGTCGCGGCCTTGCTGGAAGCGCTGCCGTTCGAGTCCTCAGCCCAGACCTGGGGCGAAGAGGTGTACTTCGACGCCCCCATCTCGGTCGACCTCGAGCCGCACGCGCGCCAGATCGTCGAGCCGGGAACAGTGTGCTTCTGGGTCGAGGGCTCGGCGCTCGCCCTGCCCTTCGGCCCGACGCCGATCTCGACCGACGCCCGGCCGAAGCTCGCGAGCCGCTGCAACGTGCTCGGCCGCGTGCTGGGAGACGCGCGCGTGCTGGCAAAAGTGCGCACGGGCGACAAAGTGAGCGTGGAGGCCGCCTGAGATGGAACGCAAGCGCGTCAATTCCTCGAAGATCCGGTCGGTCGGCTACGACGAGAAGAACCAGACGCTCGAAGTCGAAATGTCCAACGGACGGGTGTTCCGGTACACGAAGGTTTCGCCCGAGGTGCATCGCCGCTTCATGGCGGCGCCCAACCCCACCAGCTTCTTCGAAGACCGCATCGAGGAGGACTACTCCGGCCGGGAAATCAGGTGAACCTTGCGGCCGAGATTCAGGAACGCCTGAAGGGCATCTTTCCGGATCTGCTGGGCGTACGCCTCATCGAGGTCACGCCGGAACGCGTGCTTGCAGAACTGACAGTCCGTCCGGAGCTGTGCACGGTCGGCGGCGTCCTGCACGGCGGCGCGTTCATGACCTTCGCGGACACGCTGGGCGCAGTCGGCACCGTCGCCAATTTGCCTGCCGGCGGGCGCACCACCACGATCGAGTCGAAAACCAACTTCACGGGTGCCGCGCAAGCCGGTTCGCGCGTGATCGGCGAATCGACGCCCGTGCATCGCGGCAGGACCACCATGGTGTGGCAGACGCGCATCACCTCCGAGAGCGGCAAGCTGCTGGCGTTGGTGACGCAGACGCAGATGGTGCTCCCGGCGCCTGTATAATCCAGACTTTTCGCGCCGCCCCGATGGAAGCCGAACGCATCAATCAGATCGCCTCGTCGCTCGACGACCTGCGCCAGCGGATCGCCGAGCTGCGGAGGTATCTTTGACTTCGACGCCAAGCAGAAGCGCCTCGAAGACCTGAATCGCGAGCTCGAAGACCCCAAGCTGTGGGAAAAGCCGCAGCGCGCGCAGGAGCTCGGCAAGGAAAAGAAATCGCTGGAAACGGTGGTGCTGACGCTGCAGCGCGTGGATGTCGGCATCTCCGATGCGAGGGAGCTTTTCGGGCTCGCGCGCGAGGACGACGACAGCGCCACCATGGAGCAGATCGGGCGCGAAGCGGCAAAGCTCGAGAAGGAAGTGGCCGAGGTCGAGTTCCGCCGCATGTTCTCGAATCCGCTCGATCCCAGCAACTGCTTCGTCGATATTCAGGCCGGCTCCGGGGGAACCGAGGCGCAGGACTGGGCCGCCATGCTCGAACGCATGTACCTGAAGTTCTGCGACCGCAAGGGATTCAAGGTGGAGATCCTCGAACACACCGACGGCGAGGTGGCGGGAATAAAGAGCGCCGCGCTCAAGGTCATCGGCGACCACGCCTACGGGACGCTGCGTACGGAAATCGGCGTCCACCGCCTGGTGCGCAAGAGCCCGTTTGATTCGAATGCACGCCGTCACACTTCATTCGCCAGCGTGTTCGTCTACCCCGAGGTGGACGATTCGATCGAAGTGGACATCAACCCGGCGGATCTGAAGATCGACACTTATCGCGCCTCCGGTGCCGGCGGCCAGCACGTGAACCGAACCGACAGCGCGGTGCGGATCACGCACCTGCCGACCAACACGGTGGTGCAATGCCAGAACGACCGCTCGCAGCACCGCAACCGCGCCGAAGCGATGGCGATGCTCAAGTCCAAGCTGTACGAGCTCGAGCTGCGCAAGCGTCAGGTCGAGCGCGACAAGCTCGAGGAGTCCAAGTCCGACATAGGCTGGGGACATCAGATCCGCTCCTATGTACTGGACCAGTCGCGCATCAAGGATCTGCGCACCGGAGTCGAGACCGGCAACACGCAGGCGGTGCTCGACGGGGACCTGGACCCGTTTATCGCAGCCAGCCTCAAGCAGGGAGTGTGAAATGACGCAAAAAAACAAGACCGAGGCGCAGCAGGACGAGAACCAGATCATCGCCGAACGGCGTGCCAAGCTGGCCAAGATGCGCGAGCGGGGTGCGGTCTTTCCGAACAACGTCTCGCGCGACGAGCTCGCCGTCCGCCTGGATGAGCGCTATGGGGAGGTTCCCAGCGAAGAGCTCGAGCAGAAGCAGGTCAGCGCGTCGATCGCCGGACGTCTCATGCTCAAGCGCGTGATGGGCAAGGCGAGCTTCGGGGTGGTGCAGGACTTCTCCGGACGGCTGCAGATCTACGTCTCCGACGAGAACACCGGCAAGGAGAACCACGCCGCCTTCAAGCACTACGACATCGGCGACATCGTCGGCGTGACAGGGTTCCTGTTCAAGACCCGCACCGGCGAGCTGACGCTGCGCGCGCACGAGCTACGCCTGCTCGTGAAGTCGCTGCGGCCGCTGCCGGAGAAATTCCACGGCCTCACCGACCAGGAGCAGCGCTACCGCCAGCGCTATATCGATCTGATGGTCAACGAACGCTCGCGCTGGGTCTTCGCCGTGCGCTCCCGGGCTGTGCTCGCAATTCGCGAAAAAATGGCGCAAATGAATTACGTCGAAGTCGAAACCCCGATGCTGCAGCCGATCCCTGGCGGGGCCGCGGCGCGCCCCTTTCGCACGCACCACAATGCGCTCGACATGGAACTCTACCTGCGCATCGCCCCGGAGCTGTACTTGAAGCGCCTCGTGATCGGCGGACTCGAGAAGGTCTACGAGATCAACCGCAACTTCAGGAACGAAGGCATCTCGACCCGGCATAACCCGGAATTCACCATGATGGAGGTTTACTGCGCGTTTACCAACCACACCTACATGATGGCGCTCACGGAAATGATCATTCGGCACGCCGCGGAGGCGTCGGTCGGCACCACCAGGATCGTGTACCAGGGACGCGAGATCGACTTCGGCAAGCCGTTCGCGCGGCTCTCGCTCGCACAGGCGATCCAGAAGCACGCGCCGGAGCACTGGACCGAATCGCAGCTGCGCGATCGGGACTTCCTGGCCGGGAAGCTGCGCGGACTGGACCTACAGTTCAGCGACGAGCAGGGCTGGGGCTCGCTGCAACTGCTCCTGTTCGAGGCGCTGGCGGAGAAAGAGCTCATCGAGCCGACTTACATCCTGGACTATCCGGCGGAAGTCTCGCCGCTCGCTCGCCGCAAGGACGGCGATCCGGAGGTGACCGAGCGCTTCGAGCTGTTCATCGATACCAAGGAAATCGCGAACGGGTTTTCCGAGCTGAACGACCCGGAGGATCAGGCCGAGCGCTTTCTCGACCAGGCGAAGAAGAAGGACGCCGGCGACCAGGAAGCCATGTACTACGACGCCGACTACATCCGCGCGCTCGAGTACGGCATGCCGCCCACCTCCGGCGCGGGAATCGGCATCGACCGGCTGGTGATGCTATTCACCGACAGTCCTTCGATCCGCGACGTGATCCTCTTCCCGCACATGCGTCCTGAAGCGTGACGCATTGACGCGCGGTTGCGGAACCAAGGCGATAGAGTCCGGTCTATCGCACAACTGCAGTTCCGCAGCAGGAGAGTGGAATCATGAACGCAATCAGAAAACTGCACCCGCTCGTCGCGACCGCCGCCGTTGCGGTGATCGTACTCTCGGCGGTGGGCGTGGCCGCCTTTACCGGACTGCTGCCGGGAAGCCGGGGGGCGCCCGAGCCTTCCGCGGCGCCTGCCCAGGCATCGGCGCCGACCTCGACCGCCGAGGCGCACAAGACAAAGCCGGTGCACAAGCCTGTGCGCCATGCCGCCGCGCCCAAGCGAGCCGAGCCTGCCGCCAGGCCACCCACGGTCGCGGCGGCCAAGCCGCCGTGCGCCGACTGCGGCGTGATCGAGGCGGTGCGCGAGGTGGAAGTCAGAGGCAAGAACACGGGCGTGGGGGCGGTGGCGGGCGGCGTCGTCGGTGCAGTCGCCGGTCACGAGATGGGCGGCGGCAATGCCAAGACGCTGATGGGCGTGATCGGCGCGGTCGGCGGCGCCATCGCCGGCAACGAAATCGAGAAGAAGCAGCGCACGACGAAGCAATGGCAAGTCACGCTGCGCCTCGAAGACGGCAGCACGAAGGTCGTCACGCTGGCGCAGCCGCCGCCCTGGCGCGCGGGGGATCACGTACGCCTGGTCAACGGCGCGATCGAGCCTTCCCCGCGCTAAGCTAGAGCCGCAGCGCGACCAGCCCCGCGAGCACTGTCGCGGTGGCGCCGGCGCGCCGCAGCGTGAAGCGCTCGCCGAGGAACAGCGCGCCGAGGGCCGCCGCGAATACGACCGAGGTTTCCCGGACCGCCGCCACCAGCGCGACCGGTGCGCGCGCCATGGCCCATAGCGCAATGCCGTAGGAGCCCAGCGTGAAGGCGCCGCCGATCGCCGCGCGCAGCCAGTGCCGGCGCAGGTAGGCGGGCACCTCCCGGCCGCGCCCAGCCATCCCGAGCGCGATCTGCACCACGCTGTTGGCGACGAAAAACCACAGCGCGTAGCTCACCGCGGCGCCCGACAGGCGCACCCCGCGCGCGTCGATCAAGGTGTAAGTCGCGATCACCATCGCATTACCGACGGCGAACAGCATCGCCCGGCGCCCGGCCTGCGCGTCGCCGCGCGGGCCGCCGGCGAAGGCGAGGATTCCGGCGCAGATGAGCGCCACCGCCGCCGCCTGGCGCCAGGAAAGCGCCTCGCCGAACAGCGCGGCACTCGCGAGCGCGACCAGCACCGGCGCGCCGCCCCGCATGACCGGATAGGCGAACGACAGGTCACCCCAGCGGTAGGCACCCGCCAGGGCCCAGAAGTACGCGACGTGCACCAGCACCGAGGCGGCGATCCAGGCCCAGGACGCGGGCGCGGGCAAGGGCAGCCAGGGCACGCAGGCGAGCGCGAGCGCGCCGCGGCTCACCGCCAGTGCGACGTTCTCCAGCGCCTTGTCGGGGCTCGACTTGAACAGTGCGTTCCAGCCCGCATGCAGCAGCGCGGCGCCGAGCATCGCGAGCGTGATCGCGGGCGACATCTCCATCGCAGCCAGTCTAGCAGCCGGCCCCGAGTTCCCCTGCCCCTGACATGGTGATCGTGTCCGGCGGCACTTGACCGCGGTTGAGCGTTCGCTCAGAATCGCTGAGCGGTCGCTCAGGCGGCCGTCAGCTCAATGGTCCGAATCCCCACCCGTGCCGATGCCGCCGCCGGCGGCACCCGCGAGCGTCTGATCGCCGCGACCACGCGCTTGATGTGCGAGCGCGGGCTGGCGCGCACCAGCACGCGCGACATCGCGCGCGCGGCGGGCGTCGCCGAAGGCGCGCTTTACCACCATTTCGCCGACAAGGCCGAACTGCTGCTCGCGGTGATCCAGGCCGGCATGGGCGAGTTCAAGCAGGTGGTAGACGACCTGGCGTTGCAGGTCGGCCGTCGCAGCCTGCGCGCGAACCTGGAGCAGGTGGCGCGCGCCGCACTCGAGTTCCACCTCCGAGTGGCACCGATGGTCTGCTCGCTGTACTCCGACCGCACGCTGCTCCTGCGCGTGCGCCAGATCCTCGAGCGCAACAAGCTCGGGCCGGGCGAGTCCGGCGCCGCGCTGGCGGCTTACCTGGAGGCCGAGCAGCGCCTGGGTCGCGTCTCCCCCGGCGCGAACACGCGCGCGACGGCCGAGCTGCTGCTCGCAGGATGCTTCCAGGCCGCGATGCGCGAGCACTTCAGCTGCCAGACCGCGCCGTTGAAGCACGGCATGCGCGAAATGGTGGGGGCGCTCATCGACGGCCTCGCGCCCGCTGTCGTGGCCGAGGCGCACCAGTGAGCCCGCGTCCCATTCGTCTTGGCGTGTTGGTCGCCGCCGGAGCGGCGCTGGCGGCGTGCACGGTCGGGCCGGATTACCGCCGCCCCGAGCCCGCGGAGGGATCGGGTTACGCCGCCGCGCCGCTGCCGACGAAAACCGCTTCGGCGCCGGTGGCCGGCGGCGCCGAGCAGCGTTTCGTCTACGGGCGCGAGATCCCCGCCGAGTGGTGGCAGGTGTATCGCTCGCCCGCGCTCGACCGGCTGATCCGCGCCGCCCTCGCGGACAGCCCGAGTCTCGAAGCGGCGCAGGCGGCGCTGCGCGTGTCGCAGGAGAACCTCAGGGCGGCGACCGCAGTGCTCTATCCCAGCGTCGACGCGAAGCTGGGCGCCTCGCGGCAGAAGATTTCCGGGGCGTCCCAAAACCAGCCCAACGCACGAGTCCCGGAGTTCAGCCTCTACAACGCCTCGGTGAGCGTGTCCTACCAGATCGACGCGGCCGGCGGCGCGCGGCGCGAGCTCGAGCTGCTCGAGGCGCAGATCGACTACCAGCGCTACCAGATCGCGGCCGCCTACCTGACGCTTACCTCGAACATCGTGACGACCGCGGTGAGTGAAGCGTCGCTGCGGGCGCAGATCGGCGCCACGCACGACATCGTCGATGCCCAGCAGCGCTCGCTAGGAGTGCTCGAAAAGCAGCTTGCGCTGGGCGCCATCTCGCGTGTCCAGGTGCTTGCGCAGCGCGCGCAGCTGGCGCAGACGCGGGCCGCGCTGCCGCCGCTGGAGAAGGCTCTGGCGCAGACCCGCAACGCGCTCGCGACTCTGGTGGGCAAGACGCCCGCCACCGCGCAGCTGCCGCAGTTCGAGCTCGCAGGGCTCAAGCTGCCGAGCGAGCTGCCGGTCAGCCTGCCCTCCGAGCTGGTGCGCCAGCGCCCCGACATCCAGGCCGCCGAGGCGCTGCTGCATCAGGCAAGCGCTCAGGTCGGGGTCGCGACCGCGGCCGAATACCCCCAGATCACGCTCAGCGCTTCCTATGGAACGGTCGCCAACAAGGCGGGCGACCTGTTCGGCGCCGACAACATGATCTGGAACGTCGGCGCCGGGCTGCTGCAGCCGATCTTCCACGGCGGCGCGCTCAAGGCTCAGCAGCGCGCCGCGGTCGCCGCCTACGATCGCTCGCTGGCGCAGTACCGCCAGACCGTGCTGGGCGCGTTCCAGAACGTGGCCGATGCGCTGCGCGCGCTCGAGAGCGACGCGCAGGCGCTGAAGGCGCAGGCGGAAGCGGAAGCCGCCTCGCGCGCCAGCTACGAGCTCGCGCGCAGCCAGTTCGAGCTCGGTGCGACGAACTATCTCACGCTGCTCAACGCCGAGCAGCAATACCAGCGCAGCCGCATCGGCCTGGTGCAGTCCCAAGCCGCGCGCTACGCCGATACGGCGGCGCTGTTCCAGGCGCTTGGCGGCGGCTGGTGGCACGACACCGCAGCGCTGGCGCCCAATTCCGACACTGCAGGGAGTCGCAATCCATGACCAAGCGCATGGTCCTCATGCTGGTGATCGCCGGCGTGATCTTCGGAGGCATCTTCGGCTTCCAGGCGTTCAAGTCGCGCATGATCAAGAAGTACCTTTCCTCGCAAGGCGTACCGGCGCAGACGGTATCGACGATCAAGGCCAGCGTTCAGGAATGGCAGCCCGCGCTGAGCGCAGTCGGCACGCTGCGCGCGGTGCGCGGCGCGGACCTCGCGCCGGAAGTGAGCGGCGTCATCTCGGCCATCCACTTCCGCTCCGGCGAAGAGGTGAAAGCGGGCGCACCGCTGGTTCAGCTCAATGCCGCGGCCGATATCGCGCAGCTCGAGTCGCTCAAGGCCGCCGCCGGGCTGGCCGAGCTCACCTACCGGCGCGACCAGCGCCAGCTCAAGGTCCAGGCAGTGAGCCAGGCTACCGTCGACGCGGATGCGGCGAACCTCAGGGTCGCGAAGGCGCGCGTGGCCGAGCAGCAGGCGCTGGTCGACAAGAAGAGCGTGCGCGCGCCGTTTGCCGGCCGGCTCGGCCTGCGCGCGGTCGACCTCGGCCAGTACGTCGCGCCGGGCACCAAACTGGTCACGTTGCAGTCACTCGACCCGATGTACGCGGATTTCAGCGTGCCCCAGAGCGCCCTGGCCGACGTCCGCACCGGGTTCAAGGTCAGCGCCGCGACCGACGCGCTGCCGGGCGAGCGCTTCGAGGGGACGATCGACGCAATCGACGCCAAGGTGGACCCCGCCACGCGCAACGTCCAGGTGCGCGCCTCGCTGTCCAACCCGAAGCACCGGCTGCTGCCGGGGATGTTCGTCACCGTCGCGGTCGATACCGGCGCCAGCGAGCGCCGCCTGACGCTGCCGCAGACCGCGATCACCTTCAACCCCTACGGCAACACCGTGTTCGTGGTCGAGGAGAAAGGCAAGGGCGCGAACGGCAAGCCGCAGCTTGTCGCCACGCAGCGCTTCGTAACCACCGGCGCGACGCGCGGCGACCAGATCACGGTCCTCTCCGGCGTCAAGGAAGGCGAGACCGTGGTGACCGCGGGCCAGCTCAAGCTGCGCAACGGCGTGCCGGTGATCATCAACAACAGCGTGCAGCCGTCCAACGACGCGGCGCCGCACCCCAAGGACGAGTAGGGGCGCGGCGCCGATGAAGTTCACTGACATCTTCATCCGCCGCCCGGTGCTGGCCACCGTGGTGAGCCTGTTGCTGCTGGTGCTCGGCCTGCGCTCGGTGCAACTGCTGCCGGTGCTCCAGTTCCCCCGCACGCAGAACGCGGTCGTCACAGTCACCACCACCTACGTCGGCGCGGACCCCGCGCTGGTGGCGGGCTTCATCACGGCGCCGCTCGAGAATTCGATCGCCCAGGCGAACGGCATCGACTACATGACCTCGACCAGCCGCCAGAGCGTGAGCACGATCACCGCCAACCTGCGGTTAAACTACGACCCGGACAAGGCGCTCACCGAGATCAACACCAAGGTGAACGCGGTGCTCAACCGGCTGCCGCAGGGCGCGCAGCAGCCGACGCTGTCGGTGCAGGTCGGGCAGACCATCGACGCGATGTACATCGGCTTCGCGAGCAAGGTGCTGCCGGCGAACAAGATCACCGATTACCTGGTCCGCGTGGTGCAGCCCCGGCTGCAGGCGGTCGAGGGCGTGCAGACTGCCGAGATCCTCGGCGAGAAGCTGTTCGCGCTGCGCGCCTGGCTCGATCCCAAGAAGCTCGCCGCCTACGGCCTGACGGCGGCCGATGTGCAGCAGGCGCTCGTCGCCAACGACTTCCTCTCCGCGGTCGGCAGCACCAAGGGACAAATGGTGCAGGTGAATCTCACCGCCTCGACCAGCCTGCATTCGGTGGACGAGTTCAAGCGCCTGATCGTCAAGCAGAAGAACGGCGCCATCGTGCGCCTCGAAGACGTCGCCAACGTGACGCTCGGCTCGGAGGACTACGAATCGTCGGTCGGCTTCGACGGCAATCAGGCGGTCTACATCGGGATCCAGGTCGCCCCCTCGGCCAACCTGCTCGAGGTGATCAAGCGGGTGCGGGACGCCTTCCCCGCGATCCAGGCCCAGCTGCCGCAGGGCCTGGACGGGCGCATCGTGTACGACTCGACCAAGTTCGTGAACTCCTCGATCAGCGAGGTGGTGAAAACGATCGCCGAAGCGCTGGTTATCGTCACGTTGGTGGTGTTCGCCTTCCTCGGCTCGGTCCGCTCGGTGATCATTCCGACTATCGCGATTCCGCTTTCGCTGGTAAGCACCTTCACGGTAATGCTGGCGCTCGGCTTCAGCATCAACCTGCTGACCCTGCTCGCCCTGGTGCTTGCGATCGGGCTGGTGGTCGACGACGCGATCATCGTGGTCGAAAACGTCAACCGCCATCTCGAGGACGGGATGAAGCCGCTGGACGCGGCGTTCGTCGCCGCGCGCGAGCTCGCCAACCCGATCCTCGCCATGACCGCCGTGCTGATCGCCGTCTACGTTCCGATCGGGTTCCTGAGCGGCCTCACCGGCGCGCTGTTCACCGAGTTCGCCTTCAGCCTGGTGGGGGCGGTGACGATCTCGGCGGTGCTCGCGCTCACGCTTTCGCCCATGATGTGCTCGCGCCTGCTCAAGCCGCACGATCCGTCCGGCCGCGGCTGGCAGGCGCACCTGGTGATATGGCTCGACCGCGCCTTCGATGCGCTGCACCGGCGCTACGAGGCGCTTCTTCACCGCACGCTGAGCTACGTCCCGGTCACCGCGGTGTTCGCCCTGATCGTGCTGAGCAGCATCTATTTCCTCTATGCCGGCGCCAAGTCGGAGCTCGCGCCGCAGGAGGACCAGGGCGTGCTGATCGCCGCCTCGACCGCAGCGCCGGACTCCACGCTCGAGCAGCGCGGGCTCTACACGAAGCAGATATACGAAAAGTTCGCCTCCCACCCCGAGACGGACCACGTTTTCCAGCTCGACGTGCCGGGCCGCACCATCGCAGGCATGGTGCTCAAGCCCTGGGACGAGCGCAAAGAGACCGCCAGCCAGCTGCAACCGGCGGTGCAGAAAGAGGTGAACGGGATCGCGGGCCTGAAGACCGTGCTGTTCCAGCCGCCGCCGCTGCCTGGCGCGCGCGGCCTGCCGGTCGAATTCGTGATCCAGACCACCGAGCCCTTCGAGCGCCTGGATCAGGTTTCGCAGAAGTTCCTGCAGGCGGCGCAGAAGAGCGGGCGCTTCATCTTCATCGACAGCGACCTCAAGTTCGACCAGCCCCAGTCCACGATCGTTATCGACCGCGAGCTGGCGGCGCAGCTGGGGCTGTCGATGCGCGACGTCGGCAGCGCGCTGTCGGCCATGGTCGGCGGAGGCTACGTCAACTATTTCAGCCTCTACGACCGCTCCTACAAAGTGATCCCGCAGGTGCAGCAGGTCGATCGCCTGAACGCCGACCAGTTGCGCAATTACTATCTGCGCACCGCGAGCGGCGACATGGTGCCGCTTTCGACGATCGCGCACATCGAGACCAAGGTCGTGCCGCAGACGCTGAACCACTTCCAGCAGCAGAACTCGGCGACCATCTCGGGCGTGCCGTTCCCGGGCGTCTCGCAGGGCGAAGCGGTCGGCTACCTGCAGAACCTCGCCAAGCGCACGCTGCCGGAGGGCTACTCGGTCGACTATTCCGGCCAGTCGCGCCAGTACGTGCAGGAGTCGAGCGCCCTGCTGGTCACGTTCTTCTTCGCCCTCATCATCATCTACCTCACGCTCGCGGCGCTGTTCGAGAGCTTCCGCGACCCCGTCATCATTCTGGTGTCGGTGCCGATGTCGATCTGTGGCGCGCTGATCTTCATCAGCCTTGGGGTCGGCGGCGCGAGCCTGAACATCTACACCGAAGTCGGGCTGGTGACGCTGATCGGCCTGATCAGCAAGCACGGCATCCTGATCGTCGAGTTCGCCAACAACCTGCGCCGCGAGGGCCACGACAAGCGCCACGCCATCGAGATGGCCGCCGGCATCCGGCTGCGCCCAATCCTGATGACCACCGCCGCGATGGTGCTGGGCGTGATGCCGCTCATCACCGCGAGCGGCGCGGGCGCGGTGAGCCGCTTCAACATGGGGCTGGTGATCGCCTCGGGCATCGCGATCGGCACGCTGTTCACGCTGTTCGTCGTGCCGGCGATGTACATGCTTCTCGCCAGCAAGCACGTGGCGCAGGCTGCGCCGAACCCGGCGCCGGAGCCCGCCGCCCAGGGCTAGCGCACGCGCGGTCGCCTGCCGGTCACCGGATAGCGCGGATCGGTGTATCCGGGCGTCGAGGGGTGCCCGGGCGGGACCAGCGCGTCGATCAGCGCCTCGTCTTCCGCCGTGAACCCGCGTTCGAGGGCGCCGAGGTAGGCGAGCCACTGCTCCATGGTGCGCGGCCCGGCGAGCACGCTCGCCACCGCGCCGCTGTTGAGCACCCAGTTGAAGGCGAAATCGGCCGCGCTCATGCCGCGCCGCCCGGCGTGGGCCTTGATCTTCTGCGCGATCTCGATCGATTCGGCGCGGAACTCTGTCTGCATCATGCGCTTGTCGCCGCGCCCCGCGCGGGTCTCGGCGGGCGGCGCCTCGCCCGGCCGGTATTTGCCGGTGAGCACTCCGCGCGCGAGCGGCGAGTAAGGCACCACTCCCAGGCCGAAATGCTCGCAGGCGGGCAGCACTTCCACCTCCGGCATGCGGTTGACCGCGTTGTAGTACGGCTGGCACACCGCCGGACGCGGCGCGCCCATCCTGTCGGCGAGCAGCGCAATCTCGGCGATTCGCCAGGCGCGGAAGTTGGATACGCCCCAGTAGCGGACCTTGCCGGCGCGCACGAGGTCGCCCATCGTCGCCACCGTTTCCTCGAGCGGCGTGCCGGCGTCCTCCAAGTGCAGGTAGTACAGGTCGACGTGGTCCATGCCGAGGCGCCCGAGAGAAGCATCGATCGCGCGCATCACGTGGCGGCGCGACAGGTCGGCGTCGTTCGGCGGCGGGGCACCGGTGTTGCCGACCTTGGTCGCGACGATCCAGCGCTCGCGGTCCGCCGCGATCAGGCGGCCGAGGATGCGCTCCGATTCGCCCTTTGCGTAGGCGTCCGCGGTGTCGACGAAATTGACCCCGGCTTCGCGCGCCGAGGCGACGATCCGTCCCGCCTCGGCCTCGTCGGTGCGGTCGCCGAACATCATCGCCCCGAGGCACAGCGCCGACACCTTGAGCCCGCTCCGGCCAAGCCTTCGATATTCCATCTCACGCCTCCATCATTCGTTCCAGCATCGGCAGCGCACGGTCCACCGCGGCGCGGCCCTCCTCTATCGCTTCGTCCGCGCGGTGAAAGTCCATGGTGGCGAAGTCGGGCAGCATCGGCGTCACCATCACCTCCGCCGGATCGCCGGCAAGACGGCTGCGCGCGACTCTCACCTGCATGATGTCGATGCCGGTCAGGATCGCCTCGACGATCGACGGCGCACTGCGGCGCTGTTCCGCCTCGCTCACCTCTCCGCGCCGCACCAGCCGGGCAAGGCGGTCGAGCCACGACGGCGCACGCAGCCCGCGCTGCGCCTCGTTGCCGCGATGACGGAAGCGCCCGAGCTTCGCCCAGCCCAGATCGACCGCGATCACCATCTCGGCGCCCAGCGCCCGGCACATCGAGACCGGAACCGGATTGACCAGCCCGCCGTCGACCAGCAGCATGCCGTCGCGCTCGATCGGCGTGAACAGACCCGGCATCGCGAGCGAAGCGCGCACGGCCTCAAGCAGCGATCCGTCGCGCAGCCAGATCTCGCGCCCGGTGCCGAGGTCGGTAGCCACCACTCCGCAGGACAGCCCGAGCGACTCGAAATCCCGGTCTCCGATCTGCGCGCTAAACAGATCGAACAGGCGGCGCCCCCTGATGAGGCCACCGCCCCAGGCGACGTCCATCAGTCCCAGCACCTCGCGGCGGTCGAGCCCCCGCACCCAGCGCCCGAACCGCTCCAAGTCGCCCGCCGCGTAGGCCGCGCCGACGAGCGCGCCGATCGAGGTTCCGCACACGACATCCGGCTTGACGCCGACGTCGTGCAGCGCCTCGATCACGCCGATGTGCGACCAGCCGCGCGCGCCGCCGGAGCCCAGAGCGAGCCCGATGCGGGGTCTGTGTGGTTGACTGGCCATGCTGCGCAATGCGCTCCGGCTAGGCTATGCTTGAAACATGCCGAAAGCGACGTGGAACGGCGCGCTTCTCGCCGAGGCGGCTCCCGAGTCGGTGCAGCTCGTGGACGGTTACGTATATTTCCCGCCCGAGGCAGTCGACCGCAGATATCTGCGCGAATCGCAGACGCGCACGGTGTGCAGCTGGAAGGGTACCGCCAGCTACTTTGACGTGGTGGTGGACGGCGCGGTCAACCGCGACGCGGCCTGGACCTACCCCGTCACCAAGCCTGCAGCAGAGCACATCGCGGGCCACGTCGCGTTCTGGAAGGGCGTGCAGGTCGAGGACGGCTAGGCCAGCCGCTCGAAGATCGCGGCGATCCCCTGCCCGCCGCCGATGCACATCGTCACCAGCGCGTAGCGCTTCTGCGTGCGCTCGAGCTCGTGCAGCGCCTTCACCGTCAGGATGCAACCGGTGGCGCCAATCGGGTGCCCGAGCGCGACCGCGCCGCCGTTCGGGTTCACCTTCGCCGGATCGAGTCCCAGATCCTTGGTCACCGCCATCGCCTGCACCGCGAACGCCTCGTTCGACTCGATCACGTCCATGTCGGCGGGCTTGAGCCCCGCCTTTTCGAAGACTTTGCGCACCGCCGGGATCGGTCCCAGGCCCATCAACTGGGGCTCGACGCCAGCGTGGGCGTAGGCGATCAGGCGCGCCATCGGGCGCACGCCGGCCTTCGCCGCCGCCTGCGCCTCCATCAGCACCACAGCCGCCGCCGCGTCGTTCAGCCCCGAGGCATTGCCCGCGGTGACCGAGCCGTCCTTCTTGAAAGCGGCCTTGAGCTTCTGCATGTCCTCGATCTTGGCGTCGCGCCGCACGTGCTCGTCGGTGGTGAACTGCTCCACGCCTTTGCGCGTCTTGAGCTCGACCGGCACGATCTGGCTCTTGAACCATCCCTTGTCGAGCGCGTTCGCGGCGCGCTTGTGGGATTCGAGCGCAAAAGCGTCCTGCTGCTCGCGCGTGTAGCCGTACTTGGCGGCGATGTTCTCGGCGGTCACGCCCATGTGGCCATGGCCGAACGGGTCGTGCAGCGCGCCCGTCATCGCGTCGACGATCGGGCCGTCCCCCATCCGGGTCCCCCAGCGCGCCCCCGGAAGGAAGTAGGCCGCGCGGCTCATGCTCTCGGCGCCCGCGCCGATCGCGACGTCGATGTCGCCGAGCAGGATGTGCTGTGACGCCGAAACGATCGCCTGCAAGCCGCTGCCGCAGAGCCGGTTCACGGTCAGGCAGGGCGTGCCCACCGGCAGTCCGGCGTCGATCGCCGCCACGCGTGACATGTACATGTCGCGCGCCTCGCCGTGAATCACGCTGCCGACCACGACGTGCCCGATGCTTACCGGATCGACCTTCGCGCGCGCCACCGCTTCTTTAATAGCCGTCGCGCCGAGGCGGGTCGGCGCAACGTCCTTCAGCGAGCCGCCGTAGTCGCCGATCGCCGTGCGCACCCCGGATACCACCACCACTTCACGCGCTGCCATATCGCCTCCTTGCTTCGAAATCAGGCCGCCAGACGCGCCGTCAGGTCGTGCTCGTCCGCGTCCTCCACGATGACCTCGGCGAATTCGCCGGGCCTGAGCTTGCCGCCGTTGCGTATGCGCACCACGCCGTCGATCTCGGGCGCGTCGGCGCTCGAGCGGGCAAGCGCGCCCTTGCGGTCGACCTCGTCGACCAGCACTTCCAGCCTCCGTCCCAGCTTGGCGCGCAGCCGTTCCGCGCTGATCCGCGCCTGCAACGCCATCAACCGGGCCTGGCGCTCCTGCTTCAGTTCCTCCGCCACGGGGTCGGGTAGCGCGTTCGCGGCCGCCCCCTCCACCTGCGAGTAGGCGAAGCAGCCGACCCGGTCGAGCTGCGCCTCGCCGAGAAACTCGAGCAGCTGCTCGAACTCCGCCTCGGTCTCGCCGGGATAGCCGACGATGAAAGTGCTGCGCAGCGTGATCTCGGGACAGACGGCGCGCCAGGCGCGGATGCGCTCGAGCGTACCGCCCGCGTTCGCCGGGCGCTTCATCAGCCTCAGAATGCGCGGCGCGGCGTGCTGAAACGGCACGTCGAGGTAGGGCAGGATCCTGCCCTCGGCCATCATGGGAACGACATCGTCGACGTGCGGATACGGATAGACGTAGTGCAGCCGCACCCAGACGCCGAGCCCGCCGAGCGCGCGCGCGAGTTCGGTCATGCGCGTCTTGAGCGGGCGGCCGTTCCAGAACCCGGCTCGATACTTGACGTCGACCCCGTAGGCGCTCGTGTCCTGCGAGATGACCAGCAACTCCTTCACGCCGGCGCGCACGAGGTCTTCGGCCTCCTGCATCACCTCGCCTATGGGCCGCGACACCAGGTCGCCGCGCATCGACGGAATGATGCAGAAAGTGCAGCGATGGTTGCAGCCCTCCGAGATCTTGAGATAGGCGTAGTGCTTCGGCGTGAGCTTGATGCCCTGCGGCGGCACCAGGTCCGTGTACGGGTCGTGCGGGCGCTCGAGCTCCCCGTGCACCGCGCGCATGACCGACTCGGCGTCGTGCGGGCCGGTCACCGCCAGCACGCTCGGATGCGCGGCGCGCACCACATCTCCCTTGGCGCCGAGGCAGCCGGTGACGATGACCTTGCCGTTCTCCGCCAGCGCCTCGCCGATCGCGCCAAGCGATTCCGCGACCGCCGCGTCGATGAAGCCGCAGGTGTTGACGATCACCAGATCGGCATCCTCGTAGCTGCCCGAGGTCGCGTAGCCTTCGGCGCGCAGTTGGGTGAGGATGCGCTCCGAATCGACCAGCGCTTTGGGGCAGCCGAGCGAAACGAAGCCGATGCGTGGCGCTGCGCTGCGCACCTTAGGATTGCTTGCCGGGGTCTTCGTTCTTCGGCGGCACGGCTCCCGGAATGCCGGGAAACGACATCCCGGCGAACATGTTGCGTGCCTGGTTCTGCATCTGGTCCTGGAACTGCACGAACATCTTCTGGCTCTGCTCGATGTACGCTTGCATCAGGCTCTGCATCGCCGGGCCCTGGAGGTTCATGAACTGCGCCCAGAGCTCCTGCGGCGCGCGCGAGTTGTCCCCGTACATGCGCTGCGACTGCTCCTGCAGCGATTTCTGCATTTCCTGGAAGGCATGGATGTTCTTTTCCAGGTAGGTTCCCATCAGCCCCTGCATCGCGTTGCCGTAGAACCGGATCAAGTGCGACAGAAGATCAGAGGAGAACATCGGCAGCCCGCCCGACTCCTCCTCGAGAATGATCTGAAGCAGGATCTGGCGCGTCAGGTCGTCGCTCGTCTTGGCGTCGACGACCTGGAAGTCCTCGTGCTTGAGGACCATCTGCTTCACGTCCGCGAGCGTGATGTAGCTCGAGGTCTTGGTGTCGTACAGCCGACGGTTGGGGTACTTCTTGATCATTCGGACCTGATTTTCCATTCCCTTGCCCTCAATACATGTGCTGGCCGCCGTTGATCGAGATGTTCGCCCCGGTCACGAATGCGGCCTCTTCCGAGCACAGGTAGATAATCAGCCCGGCAACCTCGTCGGGCTTGCCCAATCGGCCCACCGGAATCTGCGGCAGGATTTTTGAATCCAGGATCTCCTTCGGGATCGCGGTCACCATCTTGGTCCCGATGTAGCCCGGAGAAATGGTGTTGATGGTCACGCCCTTCCTCGCCACCTCGAGAGCGAGCGCTTTGGTGAAACCGTGGATGCCGGCTTTGGCGGCGGAGTAATTGGTCTGGCCGAAAGCGCCCTTCTGCCCGTTCACCGAGGACACGTTTATGACTCGGCCCCAGCTGCGCTCCAGCATGCCGTCCATGACCTGCTTGGTCATGTTAAAGCAGGAATCCAGGTTGGTTCGCATCACCGCGTCCCAGTCGGCCTTGGACATCTTCTTGAACGTCATGTCGCGCGTGATCCCGGCGTTGTTGACCAGGATGTCGATCGTGCCACACTCCTTGACGATCTTCTCGGCCTTCGCGGCGCAGTCGTCGAAATCGACCACGTCAACCGGGTAAGCCGAAAAGGCGTATCCGCGCCCTTTCATTTCCTCGAGCCAGGATTTCCACTTGGTGTTCGAAGGCGAATAGGTCACGACCACCTTGTAGCCGGCATCGGCCATCTTTGTGGATATCGACTCGCCCAGCCCGCCCATCCCGCCGGTCACGACCGCCAGCCTCTTGTCTGCCATGATCCCTCTCCTCCTCCTTGCCCGTCCGGGGCGCGATTACGTCATGTACATCCCGCCGTTGATTGGGATGTTCGCGCCGGTAATATAACCGGCTTCCTCCGAAGCCAGAAAGGCGATCAGAGCCGCGATCTCCTCCGGGTGCGCCAGCCGGCCCATCGGAATGCCCGCCACGATCTTTTCGAGCACGTCCTTGCGGATCGACTTCACCATGTCGGTTTCGACATACCCGGGCGAAACTGAGTTCACCGTCACGCCCTTGCGCACGACCTCCTGTGCAAGCGCCTTGGCGAATCCGTGCAAGCCGGCCTTCGCCGCCGAGTAGTTGGTCTGCCCGAACTGCCCCCTCTGTCCGTTGACGGACGACAGATTGACGATCCGCCCCCAGCCGCGCTCGGTCATGCCCTCGATAACCTGCTTGGTGACGATGAACGCGCTGTTCAGGTTGGTGCTGATCACCGCCAGCCAGTCCGAGAGCGACATCTTCTTGAGCATGTTGTCGCGCACGATACCCGCACTGTTGACCAGAATATCCACGGGGCCGGCGTCGGACTCGATCTTGCGCACCATCTCGGCCGCCGAGTCGAAGTCCGACACGTCGCCCTCGGCGGCGGAGATGTTGTCATAACCTTCGGCGCGCAGCTGCGCCAGCCACTCGTCCTTCTTTTCGTATCCCGGCAGGCAATTCGCCACCACCACATTGTCGTTCATGCGGGCGAGCCTGCGGCATACCGCCGTGCCGATTCCCCCCATGCCTCCTGTAACCAGTGCTACACGCTTGGTCATGCTCGATCTTTCATGTCTACGTGAAAACTCATCGCTCCACCGCCAGCGCAACCCCCATGCCGCCGCCGATGCAAAGAGACGCGAGACCCTTCTTCGCGTCGCGCTTGGTCATTTCGTGCAGCAGCGTCACAAGGATCCGGCAGCCCGAGGCACCGATCGGGTGGCCGAGCGCGATCGCGCCGCCGTTCACATTCACCTTCGAGGTGTCCCAGCCCATCTGGCCATTGACCGCGATCGCCTGCGCCGCGAACGCCTCGTTGATTTCCATCAGGTCGAGATCCTGCGGCGTCCAGCCTGCGCGCGACAGGCAGCGCTTCGAGGCCGGCACGGGGCCCATACCCATGTATTTCGGGTCGACCCCTGCCGACGAGAAGGCCTTGATGCGCGCGATCGGCTTGAGGCCGAGCTCCTTCGCCTTACGGGCCGACGCGAGTACGACCGCCGCGGCACCGTCGTTGATACCCGAGGCGTTGCCGGCGGTGACGCTGCCTGCCTTGTCGAACGCCGGTTTCAGGCTCTTCAGCGACTCCAGCGTCGCGCCGTGGCGCGGAAATTCGTCCTCGGCGAACACTACGGTACCTTTTCTAGAGGTGATCTCGAACGGAATGATCTCGTCCTTGAACTTGCCGGCCTTCTGCGCCGCCTCGGTCTTTTGCTGGGAGGCGAGCGCGAACTCGTCCTGCGCCTCGCGCGTCACCGCGTACTCCTTGGCGACGTTCTCGGCAGTGACGCCCATGTGGTACTGGTTGTACACGTCCCACAGGCCGTCGACGATCATGGAGTCGATCATCTTGGCGTCGCCCATCCGGTAGCCCTCGCGCGAGCCCATCAGCACGTGCGGGGCGAGGCTCATCGACTCCTGGCCGCCCGCCACCACGATGTCCGCGTCGCCGTTCGCGATCGACTGCGCCCCGAGCATCGCCGCCTTGAGCCCAGAGCCGCAGACCTTGTTGATGGTCATGGCCGGGATCATGTCCGGCAAACCCGCCTTGATCGCGGCCTGGCGCGCCGGGTTCTGCCCCGAGCCGGCGGCAAGCACCTGCCCCATGATCACCTCGGAGACCTGCTCCGGGGCGACGCCTGAGCGCTCGAGCAGCTTGCGGATCACGTGCGCGCCAAGCGCGGTTGCCGGCGTCTTGGCAAGCGTGCCGCCAAATTTTCCGATCGCGGTCCGCGCCGCGCCTACGATGACGATCTCTTCCATCTCAGACCTCCTGATTCGCTCGTTGCTTCACGTAACGGCCGGGCGCAGGCTCGGTCGCCTTGTACTTGCGGTTGCCCTGGCGCGCGGGCGCCTTGCGCAAGCCGCCCTTGTACTGCTCCAGCCAGCTCGACCACTGCGACCACCAGCTGCCAGCGTGCTCCTCGGCGCCTGCCAGCCAGGTCTGCGGGTCCTCGGGGTAGTCGGCTGCACGCCAGTAGCTGCGACGGTTCTTGGCTGCCGGGTTGATCACCCCTGCGACATGGCCGCTGGCGCCCAGCAGGAAGGTCTTCTCGCCGCCCAGCAGGTTCACCGAACGGTAGGCCGAGCGCCACGGCACGATGTGGTCCTCGCGCGTGGCAAGGATGAACGAGGGCCGGTCCACCTTGCCGAGGTCGAGCGCCACCCCGCAGTTCGTCAGCGCCCCCGGAACACGCAGCCTGTTCTCGAGATAGGTATTGCGCACGTAGTAGCAATACATCGGCCCCGGCAGGTTGGTGCTGTCAGCGTTCCAGTACAGCAGATCGAACGCCGCCGGCGAGCCTCCCAGCAGGTAGTTGTTGACGACATAGGGCCAGACCAGGTCGTTCGCACGCAGGCTCGAGAACATGAACGCCAGGTCCGAGCCGGGGAAGATTCCGCCGCGGCCGATCACCGCCTCCCGCGCGGCGAGGCTCGCCTCGTCGACGAACAGTCCGATCTGGCCCGTCTCGCTGAAATCGAGCATCGTGGTGAGGTAAGTGACGCTCTCGACCAGCTCCTCGCTCTTTCCCGCGAGCACGGCGAGCGCCGAGCCGAGCAGCGTGCCGCCAACGCAGAACCCGAGCGCGTTGACCCGGTCGCTGGCAGCGATCTCACGCGCCACCCGCAGCGCCTGTAGCACGCCCTGCTCGATGTAGTCGTCCCAGGTCAGCGCTCCGAGCGAGGGCCCTACGTTGCGCCAGGACAGCATGAACACGGTGTGCCCGGCCTCGACCGCATAGCGCACGAAAGAATTCTCGGGCTGCAGATCGAGGATGTAGAACTTGTTGATGCAAGGCGGGACCATCACCAGCGGCCGCTTGCCGACCTGCGCGGTGGACGGCGCGTATTGCACCAGCTGGATGAGCGGATTCTCGTACACCACGCGCCCGGGGGAAGTCGCCAGGTTGCGCCCAACCTCGAAAGCGGACTCGTCGGTCTGGCTCAGGCGTCCTTTCTGCGTATCCGCGATCAGGTTCGCCAGGCCGCGCGCCATGCTTTCGCCCCGCGTCTCGATCGCGCGCTGCAGCGCCTCGGGGTTGGTGGCGACGAAGTTGGCCGGCGACATGGCGTCAATCCATTGCTTAACCGCGAAGCGCAGCCTGTCCTTCGCCGCCGCGTCGAGCTGCGCACCCTCGACCAGATCGGCAAAGAAGCGCGCCGACAGCAGGTAGGACTGGCGCAGGTAATCGTAAAAGGGGCTTTCGCGCCAGGCCTTGGCCGCGAAACGGCGGTCGCCCGGCTCCGGCGCGACCAACGCCGCCGAGCCCTGCCCGCTGGCGAGCGTCATCCACAGCTGCGCCTGCTTCTCCGCGTACGCGGCCTGCAGCGCGGGCAGCCGCTCGCCGCCGAGCTCGCGCGTCCAGTCCGCGGTGGGCGCACCCGGTGCGACGGCGCCGACCAGTCGCATCCAGCCCTGCGTCATCTCGTTGCCCGCCTGTGCGATCGTCGACAGGAGTGCCTCGGGAGAACCGGGTTGGGCGGCCATTCAGGTCAGGGCTTTGGGGAGTGGGAATGTGGTTCGCCGCTCGGCGGACAGGTCCCTGCAAGTGCGGGCTGGAGCCGGCTCGATAGGGTGCCGATTTTGCGCCGCACAAAGCGCCTCCGTCAAATCCCCGCCCGGGGCCCTTCCGGGAGCCAAATCAGCGCCGCCATGCGCCCGGTGATACGGTCGCGCCGGTAGGAGAAATAGCGCGCCGGGTCCGAATAAGTGCACAGTCCGCCGCCGTACACCCGTGTCACGCCTTGCGCCGCGAGGCGCTGGCGCGCAACGGCGTACAGGTCGAGCAGCCAGTGGCCCGGGCGCGCGGCGCGAAACGCCCGGGCCGCCGCCGCGTCGCGCGCAACAAAGGCTTCGCGCACTTCGTCGCCGACTTCGTAGGCCCGCGGCCCGATCGCGGGACCGAGCCAGGCGATCAGCCCGCGCGGATCGACCCGCATCGCGTCGACGGCGGCCTCGAGCACGCCGCCGCACAGGCCGCGCCAGCCCGCATGCGCAGCCGCCACCACCTGCGCCGACTCGTCGGCCAGCAGCACCGGCATGCAATCCGCCACGAGCACGGCGCATACCGTTCCCGGCCGCCGCGCCACCGCGGCGTCCGCTTCGGGCTGCCCGCCCTCGGCGCGCGCCGCGTCGGCGTCGGCGACGCCGATCCCGTGCACCTGTCGCAGCCAGACCGGCGGCGAAGGGAGCAGGGCTTCGAGCCTGCGCCTGTTCTCGCGCACCGCGGCCTCATCGTCGCCGCTGCGCAAGCCGAGGTTCAGGCTCGCGTGGGCGCCGACGCTCGCGCCGCCCTCGCGGGTCGTGACCAGGGCGCCTGCAGGGGCCGGCCAATCGGGACGGACGAAGCCGATCATTGTCCGGCGCGGAGCGCCTCGATCAGACGCTGCATGTCCTGTGGCAGCTGCGTGCGCCAGCTCATGGCACGGCCGCTGCGCGGATGAGTCAGCGACAACTCGCAGGCGTGCAGCGCCTGGCGCGGAAATGTCAGCGCCCCGCGGGCGCCGCGGCGGTAGACCGGATCTCCGAGCAGGGGATGGTGGATGTGCTGGAAGTGCACCCGGATCTGGTGCGTACGGCCGGTTTCCAGCCGGCACTCGACGAGCGCCGCGCGGCCGTATCGCTCGAGCACGCGGTAAGCGGTCCGCGCCTCCTTGCCCCGGCGCGAGACGGCCATCCTGGTGCGCACCCGCACGTCGCGCCCGACCGGCGCGTCGATCGTGCCGCCGACCGGCGGTTCGCCGTGCACCACCGCGAGATACACTCGGCGCACGCTGCGGGCGGCGAGCTGCTTGACCAGGTTGGCCTGCGCGGTGACGTTCTTCGCCACCACCATCAGGCCGCTGGTGTCCTTGTCGAGGCGGTGCACGATGCCCGCGCGCGGCACCACGGCGAGCGCGGGGCAATGCGCGAGCAGCGCGTTCAGCAGCGTGCGGTCGGGAACCCCGGCGCCGGGATGCACCACCAGCCCGGCCGGCTTGTCGATCACGATCAGATCGCGGTCCTCGTGCACGATCGAAAGCGGCATGGGCTGCGCCTGCGGAGCGCCTCCCTCGGGCGGCAGCGGCGGCGCGAGATCGACGTGCTCCCCGCCCAATACCGGCTGCTTTGCCGCGCCCGCGGCGCCGTCGACCCGGATATGACCCGCCTTGAGCCAGGCCTGCAGGCGATTGCGCGAATACTGCGGGAACAAACGCGCCAGCGCCTGATCCAACCTCAGCCCGCCGAACGCCGCCGGGACAGTCGCTTCCAGCAGGCTATAATTTTCGGCTTCCATTGCGGGCTTCCGTTTCATGCGCTTAAGTTTACTTGCTCTCCTTGCGGTCGCGACCGCGCTCCTGCTCGGTTCCTGCGCCACGACCGAGAGGGACGAAACGGCGAATTGGTCGGCGCAGAGGCTCTACGGCGAGGCCAAGGACTCGATGGCCACCGAGGACTGGGGCCAGGCGATCAAGTATTTCGAGAAGCTCGAGGCGCGCTATCCGTACGGCCGCTACGCCCAGCAGGCGCAGCTCGACATCGCCTACGCGTACTGGAAAGACAGCGAGCGTGCATCGGCGATTGCCGCGATCGATCGCTTCATCAAGCTGTACCCGAACCACCCGAACGTGGACTACGCCTACTATCTCAAGGGGCTGATCAACTTCAACGAAAACACCGGCCTGCTCGCCGGCTTGTCCAATCCGGACATGTCGGAGCGCGACCCGAAGGCCACGCGCGAAGCCTTCGACGCCTTCAAGGAGCTGGTCACGCGCTTCCCGAACTCGAAGTACGCGGACGACGCGACGGCCCGCATGCGCTACCTCGTCAATTCGCTCGCGTCGCACGAGGTGCACGTTGCGCGCTGGTACATGAGGCGCGGCGCCTATGTCGCCGCGGCCAACCGGGCGCAATACGCCGTAAAGGCATATCCGCGCACGCCGGCGACCGAAGAAGCGATGTACATCATGGTCATGGCCTACGGCGCGCTCGGCCTGAACGAGCTTTCCGACGACGCCTATCGGGTGCTGCGGGCCAACTTTCCCAACAGCAGATATCTGAGGGGGGGCGGCAAGCCGAAGAGCGCGCCATGGTGGAAGCTGTGGGACCCGAACTGGTAGGCCCCCGCTAGACGGACTTGATCCCCTCGTCGGCGATGTAGTCGCGGATCACGGTTTCCACGTCGGGATCGGCATGAAAACCCATCGCGAGCGCGCGCGGCGTCTCGAACCGCCCCGGCCAAGTCCTGACGATCGCCTGGATGCGCGCATCGGGCTTCCACACAACCCTCTCGGCCACCGCTGAGCCGGCGACGCACCCGAGCGCATCGACCATCTCCGCCACCGTCGCGGTGATGCCCGGCAGGTTCACCACGCGCCGCGTTCCCCACTCCGCGGCGGGCAGCTCGAGCGCGTGCACGAACGCCTCGACGACCCGCTTGGGGGACAACAGCCAGACCGCGGTTTCCGCATCGACCGGGCATTCCGAGACCACGCCGTTGAGCGGTTCGCGCAGGATTCCGCTGGCGAACGAGGACGCCGCGGCGTTCGGCTTGCCGGGGCGCACGACGATGGTCGGCAGACGCAGCGAGCGCCCGTCGAGATAGCCTTTGCGGGAGTAGTCGGATATCAGGTACTCGCTGACGACCTTCTGGGTGCCGTAGGACGTCTGCGGCATCGGCGTGGTCGAATCGTCAAGCACCGGCGGCAGCTCGCCGCCGAAGGCCGCCACCGAGCTCGCGAACACCAGGCGCGCCGGCCGCGCGCACTGCCGCAGCCGCTCGAGCAACAGCTGCGTGCCCGCGAGGTTCGCCCGCATGCCGAGGTCGAAATCCGCTTCGGCAGCGCCGCTGACGACAGCCGCAAGGTGAAACACCGCCGCAGTGTCCGGCGCTACCGTGCGTTCCACGACGGCGCGGTCCGCGACGTCTCCGGTCAAGGCCTCGACGCGCGCGTCCTCCGGCGCTCCCGCGGGAAACGCGGTGTCCAATAGAACGAGGCGCGTGATCTCGCCCTCGCCTCCGTCGGGCGCGGACAGCTTGCCGCGCGCGAGCAGCGCCCGGGCCACGCGCGAACCGATGAACCCTCCGCCTCCGGTGATGACGACTCTCATGCGTCGATTCTATCGAAGAATGCCTCGACCTCGGCAAGCTCGCGGGTCTGTTTCATCGGCGGCAGGCTGGCGCGCACCAGCCTGCCGTAAGGGCGCGAATAAAGGCGAGGGTCGCAAAGCATCAGCACGCCGCGGTCGGTCTCGTCGCGGATCAGGCGGCCCGCGCCCTGCTTGAGCTGCAGGATCGCCTGCGGCAGCTGCAGCGCGGTGAACGGGTTGCCGCCCCCGGCGCGCACGGCCTCGATGCGCGCCGACAGCACCGGGTCGTCCGGGGGCGCAAACGGGAGCTTGTCGATCACCACCAGCGAGAGCGCCTCGCCGCGCACGTCGACGCCCTCCCAGAACGACTGGCTGCCGAGCAGCACGGCATTGCCGAGCGCGCGAAAGCGCGCCAGCAGCTCGCTGCGCGACCCGGTGCCCTGCACCAGAAGCGGGAACGGCGCGGCGCCGCGCTCGAAGCGCGCGGCGAGCATCTCGTGCGCGCGGCGCAGCGCGCGCAGGGTCGTGAACAGGAGAAACGCCCTGCCGCCGCTGGCCCGCAGCACCGGGTAGGCGGCGTCCACCACGGCCGCCGTAAAGGCGGGGTCGTTCGGGTCCGCCGGCAGGCCCCTGGGGACGTAGAGCAGCGCCTGGCGGGCGAACTCGAACGGGCTTTCCCAGCGCCGCGCGTCCGCCCGCTCGACGCCAAGCTCGCGCGTGAAGTGGCCGAAGTCCTCCCCCACGGCGAGCGTGGCCGAGGTGAAGATCCATCCCCGCGGATGGTCCGACATCTGGCGCCGGAATAGCTCGGCCGAAGACAGCGGAGTCAGGTGAAGCTGCGCCGACTGGCTGAACGTCTCGACCCAGCGCACCTCGTTCGCGGCGTCGTCCGCGTGCATGCGCGCCAGGATCGCGCGCGCCTCGGCCGCGCGCCGGGCGCAGGATCCAAGCCCTTCGGAGCGCTCGGCCTGTTCCGCGAGGGGCTCGGCCAGCGCGGCCAAGGCGGCTTCGAGCGCCGCCACGGCGGTGCCGAAGCCGGGCAGGCGCAAAGCCTGCGCCCAGCCGAGGCGAGCGGCTTCGCCGCCGAGCGAAAGCCTCAAGTCGCGCGCCGCCTTGTCCAGCGTCCCGGCCAGCCGCTCGAGCTCGGGCGAGGCGCCTCCCGCCGCACGGAGCTCAATGCGCGCGTCGCGCGCCAGCTCGATCATCTGCGCGGTCGAAATCGTGGCACCGAAAAAGAGCCGCGCGGTCTCGGGCAGCTGGTGCGCCTCGTCGAACACCAGCGTGTTGCAGGCCGGCAGCAGCTCCGCAACGCCTTCGTCGCGCAGCACGACGTCGGCGAAGAAAAGATGATGGTTCACCACCACGACATCCGCAGCGAGGGCGTTCCTGCGCGCGCGCATCACGAAGCAGTCCTTGTACTTGGGGCATTCCTGACCGAGGCAGTTCTCGCGCGTGGAGGTGGCGTGCGCCCAGACCGGCGCGTCCTCGGCGACCTCCGCCAGATCGGCGCGGTCGCCACTCGTGCTGAGCGCGGCGAACCGCTCGATGCGCCGCAGCTGCGCCGCCTCTTCGCGCGATGCCAGCCTCGCCTCGCTCACGGCGCGCTCCAGTCGGTACAGACAGACGTAGTTCGCGCGCCCTTTGAGCAGGGCCGCGGTGGCGCCCGAGGCGAGCGCCTCGCGCACCGCGGGAAGATCGCGGTCGAACAGCTGGTCCTGCAGCGTCTTGGTGCCGGTCGAGACGATCACCTTGCCGCCCGCAATCAGCGCCGGCACGAGATAGGCGAAGGTCTTGCCGGTTCCAGTGCCGGCCTCCGCCACCAGCACAGCGCTGCGCTCGACCGCCTCCAGGATCGCGTGCGCCATCTCGACCTGCTGCGCCCGGCGGCGGAACCCGGGCACCTGCTGGGCGAGCGCGCCACCGTCGGCAAACACGCGCTCGAGCGCGGCCGCGACGGCGCTGTTCAAGGCGGATGTAGGCATTGGTGACCCTGCTGAAGTCCTCTCGAAGGAACGTGCCGCGCCATCGTGGGCTGACAAGCGGACGGCTTTACTTTCCGCATCCGCTCAACTACATTGCTTGAATTATGCTGCGCAATTCACTGTATTTGATACCTTTTTGCGCAACGATCGTTGGCTGCGCCGGACCCCGGCAGGTGCCCGACTCGATGCCGCCGGCGCACTCCGCGCCGGCGAGCGCCGAACGCTCCGAGGCCTTGCTGCAGGCGGTGCTCGCGCTCGGCACCGACTACCGCTACGGCGGCACCTCGCCCGCCACCGGCTACGACTGCAGCGGGCTGGTCGCCCACGTGTTCGAGAAGGCCTGGGGACTGCGCTTGCCGCACAACGCCCGCGCGCAGAGTCAATTCGGAGCGCCCGTCAGTCTAGCGGAACTGCGACCGGGCGATCTCGTGTTCTTCAACACGCAGCACCGCGCTTTCTCCCACGTCGGCATCTACCTCGGCAACGGGCGCTTCGTGCACGCGCCCAAGACCGGCGCAGAAGTAAGGGTGGAAAGCCTCCGTATCCGCTACTGGTTGAGCCGCTTCGACGGCGCGCGGCGCCTCACGCCGCCCGATCTGCGGCCGGTTGCGAGCCGGGGTCCCTAGCCGTCGGCGTCGCGCAGGCTGAAGATCACCGGGACGTCGATGCCGAAGGTCTTGCCGCGCAACCCCTCCGGAATCGGGGCGCCCGGCTTGGCGCGGCGGACCATCTCGAGCGCCTGCTGATCGAGGACCGAGTAGCCCGTGCCTCGCGCGACGCGCAGCGATGCGATCGCGCCGTCAGCTCCGATCGCCATGTGGACCTCGACCTTGCCTTCCAAGCCGTTGTCGCGCGCAAAGCGGGGATAGCGCTTGTAACGCTTCGCCTGCGCGATGATCGCGGCGCGGTATTCCGCCACCAGGCTCCCGGTGTCGGGCGGCGGCGCAGCGCGCGCCGCCGATGCGGGCGCAGGCGCGGCAACAGCGGATGGCTGCGCCAGTGGCGGGGCCGCGATGACGGGTGCTGGCGCGGGCGCAGATTCGGGCGCCGGCTCGAGCGCAGGCATGGGAGCCGGCTCAGGGACGGTCTCGAGCACGCGCGTTGGGACGGGCCTGTGCACACGCTTTGGCACGGGCGGCGCCTTCTTCAACACGCGCCGCGCAACGGGACGCGGTTTCGGCGGTGATGGCGGCGCCTGCTCAAGCGCGGGAGCGGGTGGTGGAGGCGGGCGCACCTCGACAGGCTGCACCGGCATCAGGCGCGCCTCGAGCGGCGGCTCGGCCGGAACGGATCGCGTCGCGAGCGATGGCAGCGAAGGAAGCGACAGCAGCGCCAGCGCATGCAGGGCGAGCGAGGCGGCGATCGCGTATTCGAGCGCGTGACGGGCCCCGTCCTGCCAAGCCGTACCGCGCGCCGAACCCGCCGCCATGCGACCTCACCTCAATTGATCGGCTACGCGCCGTGCAACGCCCTCCAGACCTTCTCTGCGGTGAGCGGCATCTCGAGCTGCAGGACGCCGCGCTCGGCGAGCGCGTCGAGCACCGCATTGACTACTGCCGGCACCGAGCCAATCGTGCCGAGCTCGCCGCAGCCTTTCACTCCAAGCAGATTGGTAGTGCAGGGAATGCTCTCGTCGAATCCGGTATCCATGGGCGGGAACTGGTCCGCTCGCGGCAGGCCATAGTCCATCAGCGAACCTGTCAGCAGCTGGCCGCTTTCCGCGTCGTAGACCGCGCGCTCGTATAGCGCCTGACCCACGCCCTGCGCGATGCCGCCGTGGATCTGCCCTTCGACAATCATGTAATTGATGATGCGGCCGATGTCGTCCACGCTGGCAAGCCGCGCCACCTCGATCTCGCCCGTGTCGGGGTCGATTTCAACTTCGCACACCTGGGCCCCATTCGGCCAGGAGGGCGTCGAAGGCGTCTCGGTTGCCGAGACGCGGATGAAGCGCTCGGCCTGGCGCGCGGCGAGCTCGTCGAGCCCGATCGTGCGGTCGGTGCCTGAGATGTGAAACCGCCCGTCGCGGAATTCGATGTCCTGCGGCGCGGCCTCCAGCGCATCGGCGGCGAGCTCCTTGCCGCGCACGATCACCTTGCGCCCCGCGGCCACCACCGCCGAGCCGCCGACAAACGCCGAGCGCGAGCCGACGCTGCCGACGCCGTTGGCGCGATCGGTGTCGCCCTGAACGATGCGCACGCTCTCGACCGGCACTTGAAGCACCTCCGTGATGAGCTGGGAATAGGTGGTCTCGAGCCCCTGCCCCATCGCCTGGGTCCCCGAGAACACGGTGACTGCGCCGTCTGCGTCGACCTGGATATCGACCGTTTCGGTCGGGATCGCGCCGGTCCACTCGAGATAGACCGACAGACCGCGGCCGCGCAGCCTGCCGCGCCGCCTGGATTCCTCGCGCCGCGCGGGGAAGCCGTTCCAGTCCGAACGCGCCAGAGCCCTGTCGAGCACGCGCGCGAAGTCCCCGACATCGTAGAAGTCGCCGAGGTGGGTCTTGTACGGAAAGTCCTGCGGGCGGATGAAGTTGCGGCGGCGGATCTCGGCCGGGTCGAGCTTGAGCTGGCGCGCCGCCTTCTCCATCAGGCGCTCCATCAGATAGTTGGCTTCCGGGCGCCCGGCGCCGCGGTAGGCGCCGGTGGCCATGGTGTTGGTCAGCACCGCCTTCACGCCGTAGTCGATCACCGGCACCTTGTAGACGGTGGTCTGAACCTTCGGGCCGAGTGCGAGCGGGATGATCGCCGAGGAACCCACCGGGGTGGCGCCGATGTTGCCCAGCATGCGCATGCGCAGCGCGAGGATGCGGCCGTCTTTATCGAGCGCGAGGCTGGCCGTGAAGCGCTGATCGCGGCCCATGTGGGCGGCGAGGAACTCCTCGCTGCGCTCGGCGCGCCACTTGACCGGGCGGCCGAGCTTCCTTGCCGCGTGACACACCAGCGCGTCCTCCGGGGTGAGGCCGGTCTTCATGCCGAAGCCGCCGCCGATGTCGCCGACCACGATCCGGAACGCCTCGGGCTTCGCGCCGAAAACGGCGCCAAGCAGGTCGCGCGCACCGGTGGGGGTCTGGTTCTGCGTGTAAAGCGTGGTACGTCCGCCCTCGAACACGCCGATTGCGCAGCGCGGCTCGAGCGCGTTGGCGATCAGGCGCTGGTTGTGAAGCTCGAGCTCGACCACGTGCGCTGCCGCGGCGAACGCGGCGTCGGCCGCCTTGGGATCGCCGTAGGCGGACTCCGCCGCGACGTTGCCCGGCGCCTCGGGCCAGACCTGCGGCGCGTCCGGTTCGAGCGCGCGCTTCGCGTCGACCACGCAGGGCCGCTCGTCGTAGTCGACCATCGCCAGCTCGGCCGCATCCTCGGCCTGGTCCCGGGTGGCGGCCACGATCGCGGCCACCGGCTCGCCGACGTAGTACACGCTGCCCTCGGCCAGCGGAACCCGCGGCGGCGCCTCCATCGGCGAGCCGTCGGCCTGCTTGAAGAGCGGCGGGAACGGTATGTGCCCCACGCCGTCGGCGCGCAGATCCTGCATGGTCCACGCGGCGAGCACGCCGGGCGCTTCGCGCGCCGCGGCGAGATCGGCCGATACGATTTTCGCGTGCGCGTGAGGCGAGCGCACCAGCACCAGCCAGGCAAGCCCGGGGAAGTCCCGGTCGTCACTGTAGAGGCCCTTGCCGGTTAGCAAGCGGTCGTCTTCGAGCCGCTTCTGCGAGCGCGAGCTGCCGAAACGGGCGGATTCGGGATCGAACTGGATCTGGGGTGCGTTCATCTCGTTGGGGAATAAAAACGGCCCGTTAGGGCCGTGGTGAAAGCTGCCGGAGGGCGCAGTCTAGGTCGATCCGCGCTCCGCGGCAAATCCAGCGCCGCTATTTGCCGGTCAGCGCGCTCCGGATCTCGCGCAGCTTGGCTTTGATCTTGCGCTCGTTGTCGAGGCCGATTCGAATCATGATCTTTTGCCCCGCCGAGCGCGCCTCGAGGTCCGGGTCCGCATATTCGTACAGGACCTTGGGCTGGGTGAGCTTGATCGGCCCGTCCGGTTCGGGCGCCGCGAGCAGGTCGTCGATGCACGTTATCAGACGGTCGTTGAAGTATCCGTTGGGATAGCCCAGCTGGCGGTAGGCCTCCTGAAACAGCGGATAGAAGCGGCTGTAGACCGCGACCAGCTTGCGCGCGTCGATCGCCTGCGCAATTCGCACGTAGGGCGTGTAGCGCGCGGCGTTCTTGGGCGCGATCGCCGCCTGGTCGTCGCTGCCCACGATGGCGAAGCGTCCGTCGACGGGCTTGACCGGCATCATGCGCGCCGGCGCGGCATGGCGCGGCAGGTTGTCGACCGTAGCCACGATGCGCAGGATGATACGCTCCGGATAGAAGTACGCCGCAAACGCCTTGGCGCCGTACAGCCCGATCATGGCATCGCGTGCCGCGGGATCGCTGTCGCGCAGCCCCGGCAGCGGCGGAACAATCTCGCCGGGCGCCGCCTTCGGCGCCTCGACCGGGTGCTCGATCTCCGGTGCGGGACTGGCCGCCGGCGGCGGCGCCGGCTGCTCGGGCGCGCTCGTCGGCGCGGGCGGCGCCACAGGCGCCGACTCCGGCATGTGCGTGCTCACGAAATAGTAGTAATAGGCGCCCATCGCCGCAGCCAGGATCAGCGCGGCCAACGCCACCCACCGCAGCGAGCGGCTTCGCGGCGTGCGCATCAGGTACGGAGGACTGTCATCCCGCGCGGACCAAGGTTCCACTGCGTTTCTCCGGGGTCAATCTGGAAGGTATGGCGAGAAGCCGCCAATGCTATCAAACTCTCGGCGCCTGCCACATGTCTGAACCGCGGCGTCAGCGAACATCGGTCAGCGCGAATCCGGGATCGGCGGCGGCCGGCCGTCGAGCCCGGAGGATGCCAAGCTCTTCGCGATCGCCTCGGAGACCGCGCGGGCCCTGGCAGCATGGCCCCGCGCGGCGTCCGAGCTGCCCTGCATATCGTGCAAACGAGCCAGCGCGGCCTGCACGTCCATTTGCAGGCGAACCCGCCCGACCTCGTCGGCGAGCGCCTCGGCCTGCGACAGCTCGGCACCGGCTTCTGCGAAAGCCTTCTGTGCGAACAATGCCTCGCCGCGCCAGCGCCGCGCTATCGCTTCGAGCTCGCGCAGGCCGTTCGGGGCTGCGATCCCGAGAAGCTCCTCCGCGAAGCCGAGGCAGGCGCCGGCATCGCCCGCCGCCAGCGATATTTCCGCCAGACCGTCTAGACAGCGAACCATCAGGTAGCGCTCCGACGTGCGGCGCGACTGCTCGAGCGCCGCCCGCAGCGCCGGCGCGGCATCCTCCCGCCCCAGGCGCGCACGCGCAACGGCGAGATGGGCCTCGATCGCCGAACGCCAGAACATGATCCCCGTGTCGCGCGCAAGCGCGCTTCCGCGCTCAAGTTGCTCGATCGCGCTTTCGCTCATGTCGAGGTCGAGCAGGAGGTGACCGATGAAATCGTAGGCGATAAGCTGATAGCGAACCTGCCCTAGGCTCTTGAGCCATCTCAGGGTCTTACGTATTCCGGTCCACGCCTCGCCGTAGCGGCCCACGCACGCGCGGACATGGTCGAGCCCGAGCAGGGTCGGCCCGAAGTGCCATTGCAGGTCCGCTGCACGCGCGATTTCGAGCGCCGCCTCGAAGTTCGCTGTTGCGCGCGCGTAGTCGCCGAGGCCCTTGGTACCGACGCAGGCATGCCCGATCATCATCAGGTTCTCGGATTCGTAGCTCTTGTCGCCTATGCCGCGGGCGAGCTCGAGCGAGCGCGAGTAGCACCCGATCGCGGCGACGGGCTCGGCATTCGCGAAGTGCGCCTCGCCGAGCCCGTGATAGGCCTGCACGGCGACAAGGTCGGTCAATCGCCTGCGCTCGCAAATCTCGACCGACTCCCGGTGAAACCGGATGGCCTGGTCGTTCACTCCGGTGCTCCAGGCGACGGTGCCGAGGTGATACAGCGTATCGGCCGCCTGGTGCTCATCCTTCATCGCGCGGGATTCCACCAGCGCCTCGTTCAGGCACGCAGTCGCCTGCCCGTATGCGTCCGCCCGACGGTACGCCATGCCGAGCTGGATCAGCGCGTCGCGCGCCTTCTCGCGATCGCCGGCCGACCGCGCCGCGTCGATGACGCGGCGTATGTCTGCCACCGCCCCTTCGGTTTGCCCGGCTTGCGCGCGCGCCGCACCGCGCCGCTCGTACAGCGACAGGCGCCGGTCTTCGTCGACGGACTCCGGGTGCGACTCGGCAAGCGCGACTGCGCGGTCCAGCCAGTGCAGGGCATCGCGCATCGCGAACAGGGCCTGGGAGCGCTCGCCGGCCAGGACAAGGTACTCGAGCGCCTTGGACCAGACATGTGCCCGCTGGTAGTGCTCCGCCAGCCGGGCGTCGCGCTCGCGCGCCTCGCCTTCGCCGCGGCGCTCCAGGACTTCGGCCACCGACCGGTGCAACAGCCTGCGCCTGGCGCCGCCGATATCGCGATACACCACCTCGCGCAGCTTGTCGTGGCTGAAGTCGTATACGCCGCCCTCCGCTTCTTCGCGCAGCAACCGTCGCCTTGCGAGCGCCTCTACTGCCTCGAGCAGCTGCTCCTCGGATGCGCGCGTCACGTCGAGCAGCGTGTCGAAGTCGAACCGCCGGCCCAACACGGCTGCGGCCTCCAGAATCGGCCGGATGTTCTCCGGCACGTGGGTGATGCGCGCCCGCACGGCGGAGCGCAATGCGTCCGGAAGCAGACCGGGATCGTCACTCGATCGGGCTTGCAGCTGGATCTCGCCCGCGCTCAGGGATTGCATGATCGAGACCAGAAAGAACGGATTGCCCTCCGTCTCTCGATAGACACGCTCCGCAAGGTCCTGCCCGCCTTGCCCGGCGTCGTCCAGCGCCGTCACCAGGGTCTCTGCATCCTCGGGTCGCAATCGCGCGAGCGGGATGCGCCGCGCATGTGCCGCGCGGCGCAGGCTCTCCACCAGCCGCGCGAGCTGCTCGTTGCCATCCAGGTCTTCGTCGCGGTACGCATAGATGACCAGCGCCCGCCGGTCTGCGACCTGCCGTGCGAGATAGTGCAGCACCTGGGCGCTCGCGTCATCGGCCCACTGAATGTCGTCCACCGTCAGGATGAGCGGCCGCCCGTCCTGCAATGCTTCGAGGAGCTGCCCGACCGCGCGCGAAAGACGCGCCTGGCGGGCCTCGGGAAAGTCGCCCGACAGTCGGGGCAGGTCCGGGAAGCGTTCCGCCACCGCGGGAACCAGCGCGGCGAGCTCGGCCAGCGACACGGGCGCGATCTTGCGCAGCGCGCCGGGCGACGCGCGCTCGAGCGCCCGGGTGACGAGATCGATCACGGGCTGATAGGGTATCGCCCGCTCGATTTCGTAGCAGTTCGTCGACAAGGTCTGCAGGCCCTGGGTCTCGGCATAGCGCACGGCCTCGCGCATCAGGCGGCTCTTGCCGATACCCGGCTCGCCCTCGATCAGAACTGTCTGCCCGCTTCCCGCGCTGAGCCGGGCAATAAGCCCGATCAGCAGGCCGTATTCGTTGCCTCGGCCGACAAAGGGCGCGGATTCGATCCCGGCACCCGGCGCAGTATCGCTTGCGGATCCAGGCGTAGCGCCGCCCGCCGCGGTTCCGACCGGCGTGGCGTCGAGCGGCAGGCGGCCGGTGGCCCGGACCCCGCGCGCCGCGTCGAAGAAGGCGCGCCGCTCCTCCTGCGGGATCGTCAGCGCTGCCGCCAGCCGCTCGGCGAGATGACGCGACGGCCTGCGCTCGTCGGCCTCGATCTTCCTGATCGTGAAACTCGAGCAGCTCACCTTCTGCCCGAGTGCCCCTTGTGTGAGATCCAGGGCCTTGCGGCGACGCCGCAGCCAGTAGCCGAAGGAATGCGACTGCTGCTGCATGTCGCCCGTACCCGCCTCTGTCCAAGTCGTCAGATTCTAGCGGCATTGTCCCCCCTTCTGTCCCCCTCCTGTCCCCCTTTGCGGGACCCCCGCGGACCCGCCATCGCGCCAAATGGCGGCGCCTCATTCACAAAAGGAGATGCGCCATGTCCGCAGTCATTGCCAGCACAAGTTCAGCAGTCGATTTTTCGGCCCTAAAGACCAAGCAGCAGGCCGCCTGGTCCGCCGGCGACTATGCCGTCGTCGGGACCACCCTGCAGATCGTCGGCGAGTCGCTTTGCGAGGCGCTCGACCTGCGCGCCGGCGCGCGCGTGCTCGACGTGGCGGCCGGCAACGGCAACGCGACGCTGGCCGCCGCGCGGCGCTGGGCAGACGTCACCTCGACCGACTACGTCCCGGCCCTGCTCGAGCGCGGGCGCGCCCGGGCGGGCGCCGAAGGTCTGCCGGTGAGGTTCGAGCAGGCAGACGTCGAGAACCTTCAGTACCCCGATGCCAGTTTCGACGTGGTGCTGTCTACCTTCGGCGTCATGTTCACACCCGACCAGGAAAAGGCCGCGGCCGAAATGGCCCGGGTCTGCAAGCCCGGCGGCAAGATCGGACTGGCCAACTGGACCCCTTCCAGCTTCGTCGGCGAACTGTTCAAGTTGATCGGTCGCTACCTGCCCCCGCCGGCCGGCGTGAATTCGCCCGCCCTCTGGGGCACGGAGGAGCACCTGCGCGAGCTCTTTGGCGATCGTCTGGGCTCGATTGCGATCGAACCGAAGGACTTCGTGTTCCGCTATCGCAGTGCGGCCCACTTCCTCGAGGTCTTCCGCATCTACTACGGTCCAGTGCACAAGGCGTTCGGCGCGCTGGATGCAGCCATGCAGGAATCGCTCGCTGCGGACCTGGTGGCCCTGGCCGAGCGGTTCAATCGCGCGACGGACGGTTCGCTCGCGGCTCCGGGCCGCTATATCGAGGTAGTGATCCAGCGTAAGTAGTTTGAACAATCCCAAGGGAGAGTTTCATGTTCATGATCGACTATAGACAGATCAACTGGTGGTACTGGTTTGCGACGGCGTGTGTGCTCACCGTGGGCATGGCGGGCTACCAGATCGGATTCGTGCTAGCCATCGGTTTGGCTCTGCTGCAGCTCATACACTTCACGCTGCGTGAGCAGAGCCTGACCGCCTTTACGGTGCAGGTCCGATTCTGGGTCCTGGTCTACGTGCTGGCGGCGTATCCGGAGCCGCTGCAGGCCGCCTACTGGCTGCCGCTCGTGGGCACCTGGGCAAGGGCGATCTTCGGCTACTGCGTGATGGCGCGCACGCTGTCGTTGATGCCGTGGAACCGTCGTGCGCCATTTTCCGGCGCCCTGTTGGCGAAGACGTACTTCTCCCGCCCGATGCGCGGCAACATCATGCAGGGGCTTCCCTCCCTGCCGCAAACGGTCGGCCGGGCATGACGCCTGTTTCCAATCAAAAGGGGGTAACGCCATGAGCGACAAGACGCTCTATGAAAGTCTCGGCGGCTATGACGCCGTCGCTGCAGTCGTCGGCGACCTGCTGCCGCGCCTGCGAGGCGATCCGCAGCTGGCGCACTTCTGGCAGCACCGCGGCGAGGACAGGCTGAAACGCTCGAAACAGCTCCTGATCGATTTTCTGTGCTCGAGCGCCGGCGGCCCGCTGTACTACACCGGACGAGACATGAAGACCTCTCATACGGGCATGGGCATCAGCGGAGCCGACTGGTCGGCGTTCATGGCGCACCTCGACGCTACCCTTGAGGCGCTTCGGGTTCCCCGGGCCGCACGAGACGGCCTGGTCACGTTCATACAGAGCACCAAGACCGACATGGTCGAGACGTAGAGACAGGCATAAGCGCCCGTCATCCTGAAAGGAGCAACGCGATGAGCAAAAGCGATGTCATGATCCACATCAAGGAGTCTTTGAGTGCCGAAGCGCGCACCTCGCTCGAAAATGCGATGCAAAAGATCGTCGGCGTCATTTCGCCCAGATTCAATCCCGGCCAGGAGCATTTCCTGATGGTCGACTTTGACCCGAAGAAAACCAGCGCAGCGGTCCTGCTGCAGGCGGCCCGCACGGCAGGCTATACCGCCCAGCTGGTAGGTATGTAGACTCTGCCATGGGCAGGCGATTCGACAGCATCCTGGGCACCATCGGCAACACGCCGGTGATTCGCATCAACAAGCTTGGGCCTAGGGGCGTCAACCTCTACGTCAAGGTGGAATCCTTCAACCCGATGGGGTCGGTCAAGGACCGGCTGGCCCTGGGGGTGATCGAGGATGCCGAACGCCGCGGAGAGCTCAAGCCGGGACAGACGATCGTCGAAGCCACCAGCGGCAATACCGGAATCGGCCTGGCCATGGTCTGCGCGCAGAAAGGCTATCCGCTGGTCGTCACCATGGCCGAGAACTTCAGCCTGGAGCGGCGCAAGCTGATGCGCTTTCTCGGCGCCAAGGTCGTTCTGACGCCGGGCGGGCAGAAGGGCTCCGGAATGGTGGCGAAAGCCGAGGAGCTGGCCAAGGCGCATGGCTGGTGGCAACCGCGCCAGTTCGAGAACCCGGCCAATGCGGAGATCCACGCCCGAACCACCGCGCGGGAGATCCTCGATGACTTCGCCGACGTCTCGCTCGACTACTGGGTCACCGGCTTCGGTACAGGCGGGACGCTGAACGGCGTCTCGCGGGTGCTGAAGGAGAAGAGCCCCAATACCCGGATCATCGTCTGCGAGCCGGACAATTCGGCCATGCTGGCCAGCGGCGTCGCGCAAGCAAGACGCGGCGACGGATCCCACAGCGGTAGCCATCCCCGCTCGCGGCCACACCTGATGCAGGGCTGGTCGCCGGACTTCGTCCCCCGGCTCGCGGAGCAGGTCACTGCGGCCGGCCGCATCGACGGCTTGGTGCCTGTCGGCGGCGAGGAGTCGCTGCGTTGCGCGCGGGATCTGGCGCGGCAGGAAGGCATCTTCGTCGGCATCTCGGCGGGTGCCACGTTTGCAGGCGCGCTACGGGTGGCCCAGGCCGCGTCGCCGGGCGCCAACATCCTGTGCATGCTGCCCGATACCGGCGAACGTTACCTCTCCACCCCGCTGTTCGACGACGTTGCGGTCGAGATGAGCGAGGAGGAGCTCGAGCTGTCGAAATCGACCCCCGGATACCGTTTCGACGTCGCCCCGGCGCCGGCCCCGGCGCCACTGGAGGCAGCGGCCGCCCTGGACCAGGCCGCCGCCGACGAGCTCGATGCAATGTTGCGCGACCCGGAGTGGCCGGTCATCATGTTCGCTTACGAGTGGTGCGAGTTCTGCGATTCGGTGCGCAAGGTCTTTTCGGAGTACGGCATCGCCTACACCTCGATCGATCTCGATTCGGCCGCCTACCAGCAGGACGATCGCGGCGGCAAGATATTCGAGGTCATCAAGCGCCGTACCGGATCGATCACCTTGCCTCAGATCTTCATCGGCGGCGACTTCGCCGGCGGCTGCATCGACGTATTCGAAACCCTCAAGTCAGGCGAGCTGCACAGCCGCCTGCAACAACACGGCGTCACCGTCGACCCGTCGATCAAGACCAACCCCTACGACCTTCTGCCGGGGTGGCTGCACCCCCGTTGAGGTTTTGCCCGATTACCAACGCGCCTCGAGCCCGGCCTTCCAGTCGTCGACGAACTGCCGGATCGAGTCGATGAAGTCCTGCTCGTGTTCGGCACGGTTGATGGTGGCGTGAACAATCGTATGCCGTGGCTCCGGCGGCAGTCCGGTGGTCACGGTCCATTGGAAGGCATTGGGACAGCCGGGCAATGAGAAGCGCACGCCGTGACGCAAATCCTCGCGTCGCGTATTGAACGCTCCCCACACGCAGAAGACTTCACCGCTCGAAATTTCGTCACTGAGCACCTTTTCGATGGAAGCACACCAGTGCGGCAGTTCGCCGACCGTCAGACGGCGCTGCAGATCCGCGACCGAGGCGGGAATGATTGCCGTGGCGAAGAATTCCATGCGCACATGCTAGTCGGAAACCGCCAGGATTACATCCGAATCAGCCGCGGCGGATGCTGCAGGCGCTCGTTCGCCACGGCATCTCCGGGCAATAAGGGGGTCGCTTGCCTATCGGACCAGCGGACCCGTGGCGCTCTGCAAGTCCATGCCTTGCAGGTCGCTTTCGCCTGCAAGAATTTGCACGTACTGCGCGAGCGCGCGCTCGGTCGAACGCTGCCGCAGCATTGCCGCGATGCGCTCGCGCGCCGTGTCGAACGGCACCGCATCGCCGGCGATGCGTCGGGCGACCAGCACGACGTGAAACCCGTAGCGCGTGTCGACAAGCTCGGGCAGCACGCCGAGCGCCTTGCTTTCGAATACGGCGCGCTCGAATTCGGGCGCGGAGTCGCCGCGCGCCAGCTGTCCGAGCGCGCCGCCCTGCGCCGCCGAAGGACAGTTCGAATACTCGCGCGCCAGTTCCGCGAAGCGCTGCGGCTCGCGGCGTGCCGCGGCATGTACTTCCGCCGCCCGGGCGCGCAGCGCGCCCGGAGGAACGCGCGGCGTGAGCGCGAACAGGATATGGCTCGCCTCGACCAGCTCGCCTGAGCGGAACTGCCCCGGATGACGCTCATAGTAGCGCCGGCATTCGTCGTCGTTCGGCTCGGGCGTGCGCACTTCGAGCTCCAGCAGGCGCTCGATGACCGCGTCCTCGGCGCCGGGATCCGCGAAGCTCACCTCTTCAGGCGCGCGGCCGTCCATCAGGCCGCTCTTCGCCGCGCGCTTGAGCAGCAACTCGCGCAGCGCGGGCGGAAGGCCGTTGACAAGAAGCGCCATCAGCCGCGGTTGCGCACGATTTGGTAGGCGCGACCCAGATAGGCGACCGAGGCGAAGCCGCTCCAGACGTGCACCAGGCGCGAGAACGGGAACAGCAGGAACAGCGTCATGCCGAAGAACAGGTGGATCTTGAATATGATCGGCACGCCGGCGAGGAACGCCGCCGCCCCGCCGCGGAAGGTGACGATGTGCTGCGCCCAATCCGCGAGCAGCAGCATCGTGCTGCCGTCGAGATGCTGCGCCGAGAAGAAGATCGAAACGAGCCCGAGCGAGACCGTAACCAGGATCCAGAGCAGGATCAGGATGTCCATCCGCGTGCTGGTGGAGCGAACGCGCGCGACGGTGAGGCGCCGGTGCAGGAGCAGCAGCACGCCGGCCAGAATCATCGCGCCCAGGACACCGCCCGAGCTCATCGCCAGCATCTGCTTCGCCCCCGGCGTAAGCCCCAGGGCCGTATACGCGCTGTGAGGCGTGAGCAGACCGAACAGGTGGCCGAAGAACAGCAGCAGGATGCCGACGTGGAACAGGTTCGAGCCCCAGCGCAGCTGGCCGCGGCGCAGAAGCTGGGAGGAGTCGCTCTTCCAGGTGTACTGCTCCCGGTCGAAGCGCACCAGCGAGCCGAGCAGGAACACGGCCAGGCACACATAGGGATAGATGCCGAACAGCGCCTGATTCAGAAAGTCGCTCATGAGGCGGCTCCTTTGCGGTAGATATGAACCGGAGCGACCTGGGGCGCGCCGCCGCCGAAGGTCACCGGTTGCTCCATCCAGCTGCGGTCGATTGCCTCGGGCGACTCCTCCTCGCCCGCCTGCGGCCGCGCGGCGCGCTCGACCGCCAGACCGCGCTCGCCGCCGATCGCGAGCAGCGCGGCGAACACCGCGCAATAGCGGCTGCCGCGCGTGGCCAGCCGCTCACCCAGCGCTCGCAGGATATCCGCGGCCTCGCCGAGCAGGCCGCGCGCTTCGGGGGTCGGCAGCAGCGACGCGAACTCGAGGAACGCCGGCAGGAAATCGGGCAGCTCGTCGCCGTCCACGGCGAGCCCCCGCGCGCGATACATCGACGCCAGGTCGACCATCGCCTGGCCGCGATCGCGGGACTCTCCGTGCACGTGCTCGAACAGGTGCAGCGACAGGGCGCGCGAGCGGTCGAACAGGGCCACGTAGCGCTCCTGCGACGTGGTCAGTGGCTCGCCCCCGATCTCCTCGATCAACCCCTTGAGCTCGGTCCGCGTCCCGCGCGGCAGCAGCCGCTCCGCGTCGAGCGCGGCCGTAAGCTCCGGCAGGGCGGAAACAAGCTCTGCCCCCGGGTAGGCCAGCAGCGCGGCGCAAACCCGAAGGGTCTTCATCGCCCATCTCCTTCTGCGGCGCGGATCGGCTCCGCGGCTACGCTGCGGATCGATATGGTGCGCCGCTTCTTGCCGCCGAACAGGCTCGGCTCGCTCTCGCCGTCCGAGCAGCCGTTGCCGAACGAAAAGCCGCAGGAGCCGCGCAGGTCGTAGGCGTTTTCGGCGTATTCGCGGTGCGTGGTGGGGATCACGAAGCGGTCCTCGTAGTTGGCGATCGCCATGATGCGGTACATGTCCTCGACCTGCGCCGCGCCCAAGCCCGTCTGCGCCAGCACCGCGGCGTTCTCGCGCCCTTCGACGTGGCGCGCGCGCATGAACGCACGCATCGCGAGCATGCGCTCGAGCGCGAGCTTGACCGGCGCCTCGTCGCCCGCGGTGAGCAGGTTCGCGAGGTACTTGAGCGGGATCCTGAGCTCGGAGACGTCGGGAATCTCGCCGTTCGCGCCCAGCGCCCCGCTGTTGGCGGCGGCGCTGATCGGCGACAGCGGCGGCACGTACCACACCATGGGCAGGGTGCGGTATTCGGGATGCAGCGGAAACGCCACCTTCCATTCCATCGCCATCTTGTACACCGGCGAGCGCTGCGCCCCCTCGATCCAGGCATCGGGAACGCCGTCCCTACGCGCCTGCTCGATCACCGCGGGGTCGAACGGGTCGAGAAACACGCCGAGCTGCGCCTCGTACAGCGCCTGCGGGTCGGCGACGCTCGCCGCCTCGCCGATGCGGTCGGCGTCGTACAGCAGCACGCCGAGGTAGCGGATCCTGCCGACGCAGGTCTCGGAGCACACGGTCGGCTGGCCGACCTCGATCCGCGGGTAGCAGAAGATGCACTTCTCGGCCTTGCCGCTGGACCAGTTGTAGTAGATCTTCTTGTACGGGCAGCCCGAGACGCACATGCGCCAGCCGCGGCACTTGTCCTGGTCGATCAGCACGATGCCGTCTTCTTCCCGCTTGTAGATCGAGCCCGAGGGGCAGGAGGCGACGCAGGTCGGATTGAGGCAGTGTTCGCACAGCCGCGGCAGGTACATCATGAAGGTGCTTTCGAACTGGCCGTAGACCTCCTTCTCGATGTCGGCGAAGTTGTAGTCGGCGCTGCGCTTGGCGAACTCGCCGCCCAGGATCTCCTCCCAGTTCGGCCCCCACTCGATCTTCTGCATGCGCTCGCCGGTGATGAGCGAGCGCGGCCGCGCCACCGGCGCGGCGGACGCGGCAGGCGAGTTGTGCAGGTGCTCGTAGTCGAAAGTGAACGGCTCGTAGTAGTCGTCGATCTCGGGCAGGTGCGGATTGGCGAAGATCTTGGCCAGCAGCGCGAGCTTGCCGCCCTGCTTGGGGCGGATGCGGCCGTCGCCGTTACGCTCCCAGCCGCCGCGCCACCTGTCCTGGTTCTCCCAGTCCTTGGGGTAGCCGATGCCGGGCTTGGTCTCGACGTTGTTGAACCAGGCGTACTCCATGCCTTCGCGGTTGGTCCAGACGTTCTTGCACGTCACCGAGCAGGTGTGGCAGCCGATGCACTTGTCCAGGTTCAGCACCATCCCGATCTGGGCGCGGATTTTCATGCCGCCACCTCCTTTGCCTCACCGTCCATCCAGTCAACCTTCGCCATCTTCCTCACGATGATGAACTCGTCGCGGTTCGATCCCACCGTGCCGTAGTAGTTGAAACCGTAGCTCTGCTGGGCGTAGCCGCCGATCATGTGGGTCGGCTTCGGGCAGGTGCGCGTCACCGAGTTGTGGATTCCGCCGCGCGTGCCCATGATCTCCGAGCCGGGCGTGTTCACGATCTTCTCCTGCGCGTGGTACATCAGCACCATGCCCTCCGGCACGCGCTGCGAGACCACCGCGCGCGCGGTGAGCGCGCCGTTGAGGTTGTAGGCCTCGATCCAGTCGTTGTCCACGATGCCGCCTTTCTTCGCGTCGACCTCCGAGATCCAGACGATCGGCCCGCCGCGCGAAAGCGTCAGCATCAGCAGGTTGTCGGTATACGTCGAGTGGATGCCCCACTTCTGGTGCGGGGTGATGAAGTTGAGCACCACCTCGGGGTTGCCGTTTGAGCGCCGCCCAAGCAGCGGCTTGACCGTCTTGGTGTCCACCGGCGGGCGGTAGGCGACGAAGCCCTCGCCGAAGGCGCGCATCCACGGATGATCCTGGTACAGCTGCTGCCGGCCGGTGAGCGTGCGCCAGGGGATCAGCTCGTGGACGTTGGTGTAGCAGGCGCTGTAGGACACGTGCTCGGATTCCAGGCCCGACCAGGTCGGCGACGAGATGATCTTGCGCGGCTGCGCCTGGATGTCTCGGAAGCGGATCTTGTCGTCCTCGCGCGGCCTGGCCAGGTGCGTGTGATCGCGCCCGGTGACGGCCGACAGCGCCTGCCAGGCCTTGACCGCGACCTCGCCGTTGGTCTCCGGCGCGAGCGACAGGATCACCTCGCAGGCGTCGATGTCCGTTTCGATTTTCGCCAGGCCTTGCGGGCCCTCCTGATTGAGTTTCTTCAGGAAATCCACTTCGCTTTCGGTATTCCAGGCGATCCCCTTGCCGCCGTTGCCGACCTTCGTCATCAGCGGTCCGAGCGAGGTGAAGCGCGCGTACACGCCCGGGTAGTCGCGCTCGACCACCGCGACCGCCGCCATGGTCTTGCCGGGAATCGGCTCGCATTCGCCCTTCTTCCAGTCCTTGGGCTCGAACGGCTGCCCGAGCTCGCCCGGCGAATCGTGCATGAGCGGCGTCAGCACGACGTCCTTCTCCACCCCGAGATGTCCGACGGCGATCTCCGAGAACTTCTTCGCGATGCCCTTGTAGATGTCCCAGTCGCTGCGCGACTGCCACACCGGGTCGACCGCCTGCGACAGCGGATGGATGAACGGGTGCATGTCGGAGGTATTGAGGTCGTTCTTCTCGTACCAGGTCGCGGTGGGCAGCACCACGTCCGAGTACAGGCAGGTAGTCGACATGCGGAAGTCGAGCGTCACCAGCAGGTCGAGCTTGCCGCCGGAAGCCTCGTCGCGCCACTCGACCTCCAGCGGCTTCTCGCCCGCGGTCTCGCCGAGGTCCTTGCCCTGCACGCCGTTCTGCGTGCCGAGCAGGTGCTTGAGGAAGTACTCGTGCCCCTTGCCCGAGGAGCCGAGCAGGTTCGAGCGCCACACGAACAGGTTGCGCGGGAAGTTGTCCGGGTGGTCGGGGTCCTCGCAGCTCAGGCGCAGCTTGCCGCTCTTCAGCTCGCGCGCGACGTAGTCCTTCGGCTCCAGCCCGGCCGCGGCGGCGGCCTCGGCGAGCGACAGCGGATTCGCCTGCAGCTGCGGCGCCGAGGGGAGCCAGCCCATGCGCTCCGCGCGCACGTTGAAGTCGATCAGGCTGCCGCCGTAGCGCTGCGCATCGGCAAGCGGCGAGAGGATCTCGGCCACCGAGAGCTTTTCGTAGCGCCACTGGTCGGTGTGCGCGTAAAAGAACGAGGTGGAATTCATCTGCCGCGGCGGCCGCGACCAGTCGAGCGCGAAGGCGAGCGCGGTCCAGCCGGTCTGCGGGCGCAGCTTTTCCTGCCCCACGTAATGTGCCCAGCCGCCGCCGGACTGCCCGACGCAGCCGCACATCACCAGCAGGTTGATGATCCCGCGGTAGCTCATGTCCATGTGGTACCAGTGGTTCAGGCCCGCGCCGACGATCACCATCGACTTGCCGTGCGTCTTGTCGGCGTTGTCGGCGAACTGGCGCGCCACGTTGATCACGTCCGCCCGCTTCACGCCCGTGATCTGCTCCTGCCAGGCCGGGGTGTAGGGAACGTCGTCGTCGTAGGAAGCCGCGACATTCGCGCCGCCCAGCCCGCGATCGACGCCGTAGTTCGCCAGCATCAGGTCGTGCACGGTGGCGACCAGCGCCTCGCCGTCGGCGAGCTGCAGCCTCTTCGCCGGAACCTGGCGCACGAGGATGTCCGGGTGCTCGCTGCCCCGAAAGTGCTCGTGCGGCTGGCCGCCGAAATACGGAAACGCGACGCCGACCACCTCGTCCTTCGCCTCCAGCAGCGACAGGCGCGGCCGGATTTCGGCGCCTTGGCCGCTCTTCTCCTCGAGGTTCCACTTTCCCTTCTCGCCCCAGCGGAAGCCGATCGAGCCCAGCGGCACGGCGAGCGCGCCGCTCGCTTCGTCGACACACACGGTCTTCCACTCGGCGTTGTTGGCCTCGCCCAGCTTGTCGGCGAAGTCCGAGCAGCGCACGAAGCGCTCCGGCACGTACTGCGCGCCCTGCTTCACCAGCCGCACCAGCATCGGCATGTCGCTGTAGCGGCGGCAATAGTCGCGGAAGTACGCGCTCGGACGATCGACGTGGAACTCCTTCAGGATCACGTGGCCCATCGCCATCGCGAGCGCGGCATCGGTCCCCTGCTTGGGGTGCAGCCACAGGTCGCCGAACTTGGCGCCTTCGGCATAGTCCGGGAACACCGAGACGATCTTGGTTCCCTTGTAGCGCGCCTCGGTCATGAAGTGAGCGTCCGGCGTGCGCGTCTGCGGCACGTTCGAGCCCCACATGACGATGAAGGTCGAGTTGTACCAGTCGGCGGACTCCGGCACGTCGGTCTGCTCGCCCCAGGTCATCGGCGAGGCCGGCGGCAGGTCACAGTACCAGTCGTAGAAGCTCATGCAGACGCCGCCGATGAGGGAAAGGTAGCGGCTGCCGGCGGCGTAGGACACCATCGACATTGCCGGAATCGGCGAGAAGCCGATGACGCGGTCCGGACCGTGCTTCTTCACCGTGTAGACGTTCGCCGCGGCGACGATCTCGTTCGCTTCTTCCCACGAAGCGCGCAGGAAACCGCCCAGGCCGCGCTGGCGCTTATAGGAGGTGTCGTTCTCGACGATGGATTTCCACGCTTCGAGCGGGTCGCAGCGCTTTCTCAGTTCCCGCCAGGACTGCAGCAGCGCGCTTCTCACCATCGGGTACTTGAGGCGGTTGCCGCTGTACAGGTACCAGGAGTACGAAGCGCCGCGCGAGCAGCCGCGCGGCTCGTGGTTCGGCATGTCGGGTCGGGTGCGCGGATAGTCGGTCTGCTGGGTCTCCCAGGTGACGATGCCGCCCTTCACGTAGATCTTCCACGAGCACGAGCCGGTGCAGTTGGTGCCGTGGGTAGAACGTACGATCTTGTCGTGGCTCCAGCGCTGTCGGTAGGCGTCCTCCCAGCTGCGGTCCTCGCGGCGCGTCTCGCCGTGCCCGCCGGAGAAGGCCTCGCGCGTGTCGGTCAGGAATCGAAGTCGGTCTAGAAAGTGGCTCATATCAGCTCCTGGCTGCAGGCTCGGCGCGCACGAATGCAATCGCGAGCGCGGTCGCGGCAACGCCGAGCACGACGTACACGAAGAAGCCGCGAGCGTAGCCAACGGGGCCGAGCACGTCGACGAACGCGCCCAGGACCGGCGGGATCACGAAGCCGCCCAGCGCGCCCAGGCCGCCGACCCAACCCGAGGCGCCGCCGACCGCGTGGGGCACGTACTTCGGTACCATCTTGAACACTGCGGCGTTGCCGATGCCCATGCCGAGCGCGATTACCAGCTCGCCCAGCAGGTTGAGCGCGAATTGCGTCACCAGGGTGAGCAGCAGCGCGCCGGCAAGCACCGCGAGGAAAGCCCCGACCGCGACCCGCTCGCCGCCGAAGCGCTCGGAGATCACGCCGCCGAACACGCGGATCGCCGCGGCGAGAAGCGAAAACCCCAGTCCGCCGAGCACGGCCGCGGTCTTGACGTCCATGTGGTGCAGGTTGATCCAGTAGGTCGGGAACCAGGCCGTGAGCGCCAGAAATCCGCCGAAAGAGGTGAAGTACAGGAACACCAGGCCCCAGGTGCGCTGCTCCTCGGCGGCAGCCCACAGCGCGGGCCATACCGACTCCTTGGGAACCAGCTCCTGCCCGCACTGGCGCGCGACCTGCTTCGCTTCCTCGAGTGCAACGCCCTTCTTGCGCAGCTGGAAGAAATAGGCGTCATGGGCCAGCCAGGCGTAGATCAACGCGCCGGCGAGCAGAAAGAGGAACCATGCCAGGTACGAGCCGGCGAGCCCCCAGGCGGCGATCGCGAACGGCAGAATCAGGGTGAACAACCCTGGCGCGAGGTTGCCCACGCCGCCGTAGGTGCCGAGCACCGTGCCCTGCCGGTTCTGCGGAAACCAGTACGACACCTGCGGAATCCCGACTGAGAACGAGGCGACGCCGCAGCCGCTCATGAAACCGAACAGCAGGATCACGGGGTACACCTTCATCGTGAGGTCGTGGACGGTGTAGAGGATGTAGACCAGCCCCCACATGCCGACCAGCGACATGGCGAACAGGGTGAGCATCGGCAGGCGCCCGCCGGCCTTGTCGACCCAGGCGCCGAACGGAATGCGCAGCAGCGACCCGGTGAGCTGCGGCGCAGCCACCAGCAGCCCGAGCGTGACGCCCGAGATGCCCATGGAGGCCTGGAAGTAATGCGCCGCGGGACCGTACAGCGACACCGCAGCGAAGCCGATGAAGAAGCCCCAGGTGCCCATCCACAGCCCGGATGTGGGCGTGCCGCGCAGGCCGTAGCGTTCGATCAGGTTGGTTCCGTTGGCCATCATTGCTCCTCGAAATTTTCAGCAAGGCATCTCGGCGTGGCGGCGCGAGTAGTACCACCAGGTGAGCGCGATGCAGCTCAGATAGAAGACGACGAATACGATCAGCGCGGCCTGCGGTCCGCCGGTGAGCGCAATCGATGTCCCGTAGCTCTTCGGGATGAAAAAGCCGCCGTAGGCGGCGACCGCGGACGAGAAGCCGAGCACTGCGGCCGCCTCCTTGTTCGCGTCTTTCATTGCCTGTTCCTGCATTGCCGCATCCCCGCCGGCGGCTTCACGCTGCCGCTCGGTGAGAAAGATGATCGGGATCATGCGGAAGGTCGAACCGTTGCCGATGCCCGTGGTGAGGAACAGCAGCATGAACATCGCGAAGAATCCGGCAAAGCTGCCACCCAAGTTGTGCGACGGCAGGAAATAGAGCACTCCGAGCACGGCAAGCGCCATGACGACGAAGTTCCAGAATGTCACAGCGGCGCCGCCGAGCTTGTCGGCGAGCCAGCCGCCGAACGGGCGCACCGCGGCGCCGACCAGCGGCCCGAGCCAGGCGTACTGCAGCGCGTTCACGTGGGGAAACTGCGAGCGGATGAGCAGGGGAAAGCCCGCCGCATAGCCGATGAACGAGCCGAAGGTCCCCAGGTACAGCCAGCACATGATCCAGTTGTGCTTGCGCTTGAAAATCACCGCCTGATCGCGCAGCGAGGCCTTGGCGTCGGCGATGTCGTGCATCCCAACCCACGCGGCAAGCGCGGCGACCACGATGAACGGCACCCACACGTAGGCGGCGTTCTGCGCCCAGATCTGCACCGTTTCTCCGGCGGCATTGACGATCGTCTGCGCGCCGCCCGCGAGCGGACCGTACACCCCGGCGGCGACCACCAGCGGAGCGAGGAACTGCACCCCGGAGACGCCCAGGTTGCCCAGCCCCGCGTTGAGCCCGAGGGCCGAGCCCTTGCGCTCTTTCGGGAAGAAGAAGCTGATGTTGGCCATGCTCGAGGCGAAATTGCCGCCGCCCAAGCCGCACAGCAGCGCGAGCGCCAGCAGCACGCCGTAGCTGGTGTTCGGGTTCTGCACCGCGACGCCGATGCCGATCGCCGGCACGAGCAGCGAGGCGGTCGAAAGCGCGGTCCAGCGCCGCCCGCCGAACACCGGCACCATGAACGAATAGAAGATGCGCAGCGTCGCGCCCGAAAGCCCCGGCGCGGCGGCGAGCCAGAACAGCTGGTTGGAACTGAACTTGAAGCCGAGCGCGGGCAGGTTCACCGCGACCGCGCTCCACATTTGCCACACCGCGAAGGCGAGGAACAGCGCCGGAATCGAGATCCAGAGGTTGAGGTTGGCGATCGCCTGGCCCTCGCGCACCCAGAACTCGCGGTCTTCCGGAGTCCATATGGTCAGGGTCTTGCCCGACTTCGCGGGTGAGGGTGTCGCAGGCATGGCCAAGTTCCTGTTTTCCTTGCGCTTCGCTAAACGGAGGCCTTGCCCCCGGCCTTTGCGTCAACTTACGCCGGCCCCCAACCACCTCCTTAATCCATATCAACCCATTGACACCTCGCCAGACGGCCATGCCGGCAAGGAGCATCCCCCGCGCATGGATTCGCTTGACTCACATCAAGGTCGGCAGTGGCATGCGCCGCGAACAATCTGCCGAAGCAAATACTCGGAGCACAGGTGCCGTGGCGGGACTCGCGGAATCTCTGTCGGAGAACCATCGCTATTGCGACCGATTGTTCGAGGTGGCCTTCGAGGCCGCTGCCGCCGCGGACTGGGAAACGTTCAAGCGCCGAGTCGCGGCCCTAGCCGTCGCGCTCGAGCTTCACATTGCCTTCGAGGAGGGCGAGCTATTCCCCGCTTTCGAGGAGGCGAGCGGTCTACGCGAGGGACCGACGCAAGTGATGCGCGCCGAGCACGCCGAGATGCGCGAGCTGCTCGACGTTCTGGGCGCCGCCCAGCCACGCCTCGACCCGGCAGGCTGCTGCGCGGAACTGGAGCATCTGCGCGCAATCCTGCAGAAGCACAACCTCAAAGAAGAGGCTGTCCTGTACCCTGCCTGTGATCGGCTGCTCGGCACACGCGACGACCTGCTTGCGGGGGCCCGGGCGCTCAACGACCGGAAGCTCTCAGCCGCGTCGGGCTAGCGCCGCATTTCAATCGGTTCCTCCGCGCAGACGCTCCAAATCGGTAATACGCACCAGACGGCCTTCGATTTCGATTAAGCCCTGTGATTCCAAGTCGTGCAGGATGCGCGAGAAGTGCTCGGGCGTCATGTTCAGGCGGGAAGCGATCACGTTCTTTCCCGGCGTGAGATCTACTTCCATCTGGCCGGCGTTGGCGCCGTCGGGCAGCTCGCTGAGCAAGTAGCCGATGACGCGCTCCGATCCGGAGCGCAGCGTGTAGGCCTCGACGTCGCGCACCAGTCCGTGCAGGCGCTGCGACAGACCGGAGAGCATGCGGCGGGCGAAACCCGGGTCACGCGCCAGCTCGTCGTTAACCGTATGCTTCGCCACATGCAGCAGCATCGAGTCGCTGAGCGCCTGAGCGAACACGATGTAGGGCCTGTCGAGAAACATCAACGCCTCGCCGAAGCTCTGCCCGGGGCGGATGATCTCGACCACCTTCTCCACGCCCTGCGGGGAGGTGAAGCCGAGCTTCACCTGGCCGTAGACCACGACGTGAAATCCGGTGACCGGGTCCCCGGTGTGGCACACCTGCTCGCCTTTGCGCACGTACAGCGTCTCGGTGCCGGCGGCGATCCGGTCGAGCTCTTCCGGCGTCATTTCGCTGAACAGCGGCAGGTTGCCGAGAAACGCCTGCACCTTGATCTGCGGGTGTCGCGGCCTGCGCGACGCCTCACCGGCGTTCGGCGCCTGCTTCTTTTCCGTTTCCGAATCCATCGTCGGACACGCTCCAGGGGCCTGCGCTAGAGGAGAATTCTGGCGGAGAGAGAGGGATTCGAACCCCCGGTACGGTTACCCGTACAACAGATTTCGAGTCTGCCGCATTCGACCACTCTGCCATCTCTCCGCATCGCGATCGTTTCGACGCGAAGGGCGAATTCTATCAGCCCCGGCTGATCTTCTCCGCCCCGCCCATGTACGGCCGCAGGGCTTCCGGGACGGTCACCGAGCCGTCCGCGTTCTGGTAGTTCTCCAGGATCGCGACCAGGGTACGGCCGACCGCGAGGCCCGAGCCGTTCAACGTGTGCACGAGCTCGGGCTTGCCCTTTTCGTTGCGGAAGCGCGCCCGCATACGCCGCGCCTGGAAGGCCTCGAAGTTCGAGCAGGAAGAAATTTCGCGGTAGGCGTTCTGCCCGGGAAGCCAGACCTCGATATCGTAGGTCTTGGCCGAGGAGAAACCCATGTCGCCGGTGCACAGCACTACCGTGCGGTACGGCAGCTCGAGGCGCTTGAGGATCGTTTCGGCGTGCGCGGTCAGCTCCTCGTGGCAGCGGTAGGAGTCTTCCGGGCGAACCACCTGCACCAGCTCGACCTTGTCGAACTGGTGCTGGCGGATCATGCCGCGCGTGTCCTTGCCGGAGGAGCCCGCCTCCGAGCGGAAGCACGGCGAGTGACAGACGAACTTGAGCGGCAACGACTCGAGCGGAACGATCTCGTCGCGCACGAAGTTGGTCACTGGGTACTCGGCGGTCGGGATGAGGTAGAGGTCGCGCCCCTCGAGCTTGAACAGGTCGTCCTTGAATTTCGCCAGGCTCGAGACGCCGTTGGCGCACTCGCCGCTCACCATGTAGGGCACGTAGGTCTCGGTGTAGCCGTGCTCCTGCGTGTGCACGTCGAGCATGAACTGCGCGATCGAGCGGTGCAAGCGCGCCACGCCCGCGCGCATCACCGCGAAGCGCGCGCCGGCGAGCTTCGCTGCGGTCTCGAAATCGAGCATCCCGAGCCCCGCACCGACGTCGACATGGTCCTTCGGCGGGAAATCGAACGCGCGCAGCGCGCCCCAGCGGCGCTGCTCGACGTTGTCGTCCTCGCTCGTTCCCAGCGGGACGCTCTCGTGCGGCAGGTTGGGGATGATCTCGAGGAACTGCCGCACGCGCTCCTGCGTCTGCGCGAGCGTCTTCTCGAGATCCCCGAGCTGCGCGTTGATGGCGCCCGACTCGGCCATCAGCGGGTCCACGTCCTCGCCCTTGGCCTTCGCCTGGCCGATTCTCTTCGCCTGCGCGTTGCGCGCCGCCTGCAGCGACTGAGTCTGGGTCTGGATGTCCTTTCGCTCCGCTTCGAGCGCGAGGAATTCCCCGCGCGGGAAGGCGTAGCCACGCGCGGCCAGACGCGCGACGACCGCGTCGAGGTTCGTCCTGAGCAACTGGATGTCGATCATCTCTTTCTCTTTTCTCCGGCTTCGGCGTCGAGGGCGCGAAGATGCTCGAGCTTCTCGCGGATCCTCGCCTCCAAGCCACGGTCGGTCGGCCGGTACCATTCGACCGGGGGCATGCCATCGGGAAAGTAGTTCTCGCCCGCGGCGTACCCACCTTCCTCGTCGTGCGCGTAGCGGTAATCCTCGCCGTAGCCGAGGTTCTTCATCAGCCGGGTCGGCGCGTTGCGGATGTGAAGCGGAACCGGCCGCGTGCCATCCCTGGCGACGAAATCGCGCGCCGCATTATAAGCAGTGTAGGCGGCGTTGGACTTCGCGGCGCAGGCGAGGTAGATCACTGCCTCGGCGAGCGCGAGCTCGCCTTCGGGCGTACCGAGGCGTTCGTAGGTCTCGCAGGCGTCGAGCGCCAGGCGCAGCGCGCGCGGATCGGCCAGGCCGATGTCCTCGGTCGCCATGCGCACGATGCGCCGCCCGAGATAGAGCGGGTCGGCGCCGCCGTCGAGCATCCGCACCAGCCAGTAGAGCGAGGCGTCCGGATCCGAGCCGCGCACCGCCTTGTGCAGCGCCGAGATCTGGTCGTAGAACTGCTCGCCGCCCTTGTCGAAGCGGCGCAGGTTCCTCGCCAGCGCCGACTCGACGAACGCGGCGTCGATCACGCCCGCGGGGCACGCGTTCTTCAGGATCTCGACTGCGTTCAGGAGCCGCCGCGCATCGCCGTCGGCGAAGCCGATCAGGCGCTCGCGCGCGCCCTCGTCCGTTTCGAGACCGGTGCGCGACAGCAGCGCACCCAGATCCTCCGCGGAGAGGCTTTCCAGCACGTACACGGTGGCGCGGGAAAGCAGCGCAGAATTGACCTCGAACGACGGGTTCTCGGTGGTCGCGCCGATGAAAGTAAGCAGCCCGCGCTCGACATAGGGCAGAAAGGCGTCCTGCTGCGCCTTGTTGAAGCGGTGCACCTCGTCGACGAAAAGGATCGTGCGCCGGCCCGAGCGGGCCAGCACGGCTTCCGCCTGTTGCACCGCCTCGCGGATCTCCTTCACGCCCGAGAACACCGCCGAGAGCGCGATAAACTCGCAATCGAAGGCCGTCGCCATGAGGCGCGCGAGCGTGGTCTTGCCGACGCCGGGCGGCCCCCACAGGATCATCGAGTGGGGCTTGCCCGACTCGAACGCCAGGCGCAGCGGCTTGCCCGGGCCGAGCAGGTGGCGCTGCCCGATCACCTCGTCGATGCTGCGCGGGCGCAGCGCCTCCGCGAGCGGCGCCGCCGGCGACGGGGAGCCGAAGAGATCGGCCATGCCGCCGGGCGCCTCAGCGCTCTCCGAGCACGTCGGCGCCCTTGGGGGGCGTGAAGTGAAACGCCGCCGGATCGAGCTTGGGGTTGAGCGAAATATCGTGGAAACGCAGCCGCGTGGTCTGGCCGAAGTGATCGCTCATCTCCATCGCTTCCACCCCCTTGGGGCCGAGGCCGAGGCGGATGCGGCCGAAGCCTGCGTCCGGGTCGCGCGGCTTGGCGTCCAGCCATTGCAGCCCGTCGCGCTCGCCGGCCTCGCTGAATTCGAACGCTCGCTCGACGTCGGCGCTGCCGGCCAGCAGCGCGGCGGGCGTCGAGCCGAGCGCCTTCGCCATACGCCGCACCGTCACCTGGTCCAGGTCGCGGTCGTAGATCCAAACGTCCCTGCCGTCGCCGACGATCAGCTGGGGCATGGGCTCGGCATATGTCCAGCGAAACAGCCCCGGGCGCTGAAACTCGAAGCTCCCGCTGGATTTCTGAACCAGATTGCCGTCCCGGTCGTAGACGCGCTGCACGAAATCGGCCCGCGCGGAGCGAGTCTCGTGCAGGAAGGTCTCGAAGCGCTCGAGCGCCGTGGCGTGCGCGAGGGGCGCAGTCAGCGCGACGAATGCGGCGGCCGCCGCCCGCACCCAGGCGCGCATCTACTCCGCCTTCGCCGGCACCAGCACTTCCCGGTTGCCGTTGGACTGCATCGGCGACACCAGTCCGGCGCGCTCCATGTCCTCGATCAGGCGCGCGGCGCGGTTATAGCCGATGCGCAGGTGGCGCTGCACCAGCGAAATGGACGGCCGGCGGGTACGCACCACGATCTCCACCGCCTGGTCGTAGAGGGGATCTCTTTCGCCTCCGCCTTCGCCGCCGCCGTTCGGTCCCGCCTCAAGCGCTTCCGGCGGATCGAGGACGCCGTCGAGGTACTCCGGTGCGGCGAGGCCCTTGAGGTAGTCGACCACCTTGTGCACTTCGTGGTCGGCGACAAAGGCGCCGTGCACCCTCTGCGGCAACCCGGTGCCGAGCGGCATGTAGAGCATGTCGCCGGCGCCGAGCAGCGCCTCGGCGCCCGACTGGTCGAGAATCGTGCGCGAATCCACCCGGCTCGCGACCTGGAACGCAATGCGGGTCGGAATGTTGGCCTTGATCAGGCCCGTGATGACGTCGACCGACGGCCGCTGCGTGGCGAGAATGAGGTGGATTCCCGCCGCGCGCGCTTTCTGTGCCAGCCGCGCGATCAGCTCCTCGACTTTCTTGCCGACCACCATCATCAGGTCGGCGAGCTCGTCGATCACCACCACGATGTGCGGCAGGGTCTTGAGCGGCTGCGGCGAGCCCGAATCGATGGTCGCCGGGTCCTCCAGCGGCTTGCCGGCCTTCTCGGCGTCCAGCACCTTGTGGTTGTATCCCGACAGGTTCCGCACGCCGACCCACGACATCAGCTTGTAGCGCCGGTCCATCTCGGCTACGCACCAGCTAAGGGCGTTTGCCGCCTGCTTCATGTCGGTGACCACCGGCGCGAGCAGGTGCGGGATATCCTGATACACCGACAGCTCGAGCATCTTCGGGTCGACCAGGATCAGGCGCACGCTGCGCGGCTCGGACTTGTACAGCAGCGCGAGGATCATCGCGTTCAAGGCGACAGACTTGCCCGAGCCCGTGGTGCCGGCCACCAGCAGGTGCGGCATCTTCGCCAGGTCGGCGACCACCGGGTTGCCTGCGATGTCCTTGCCTAGCACAAGCGTGAGCGGCGAGTGTGTGCTGTGGTACACCTCCGAGCCGAGGATCTCGGACAGGCGCACCGTCTGGCGGTGCGGATTGGGGATCTCCAGGCCCATGCACGACTTGCCCGGGATCGTCTCGACCACTCGGATCGACACCACCGACAGCGCGCGCGCCAAGTCCTTGACCAGGTTGACGATCTGGCTGCCCTTGACGCCCACCGCAGGCTCGACCTCGTAGCGGGTGATCACCGGCCCTGGATACGCGGCCAGCACCTTGACCGAGACGCCGAAGTCAGACAGCTTCTTTTCGATCAGGCGCGAGGTGAACTCGAGCGTCTCCGCGGTGACCTGTTCGGCATCGTGCTTCGCCTCGTCGAGCAGCTTGAGCGGAGGCAGCGGCGTGTCGGGCAGGTCGTCGAATAGCGGCGCCTGCTTTTCCTTCTGCGCCCGCTCGGACTTCCTGATTTCCACGATCGAGGGCTCGATACGCAAAGGTGGATGCTCCTCTTCGCGCTTGCGCTCGGCTTCGACCACGAAATCGCGCTCCTCGCGCGCGATCTCGCCCAGCCTGCGATCCTTGCGCCGGTCCCAGGTGCGCAGCACGAAGTCGTACAGGGACTCGAGCAGGAATCCGATGAGCTCCGACACCGCGAGCCAGGAAATTCCCGTGAACAGGCTGAATCCGACCGCGACCAGCGTGACCAGCGCGAGCGTCGCGCCGGTAAAGCCGAATACGCCGGTCAACAGGCGGGAAACCGACTGGCCAACCATACCGCCGGCGGCGAGCGGCAGCTCGGCAGGAATCGATGGCAGGCGCAGCGCTTCGAGCGCCGCGCTCGAAACCAGCAGCACCACGAAGCCGGCGAACGCGACCGCGAGCGGACGACGGTCGATCAGGCCCTTGCCATCGATGCGTCGGTAGCCCCAGACCACCACGTAGACGCACAGCGCGGCCCACCAGTAGGCCGAAACGCCGAACAGGTAGAGCAGGAGGTCCGCCAGCCATGCCCCAAGGCGCCCGCCGGCGTTTTGCGTCACCGCGACGGTCGCGCTGTGCGACCAACCGGGATCGTCCTTGTGGAAGGTCGCCAGGATCAGCAGCAGATACGCCGCCAAGGCGACCAGCACCAGCCACTTCGCCTCGCGCAGAAGGCTCGCGAGCTTGGCGGGAAGGGGGGCTCCGGAGGATTTTTCGGCTGCTGCCATTGCTGCCCGCAGGGAAGTGCGGAATTGTACCGCACTCGCCCCGCGAGGTCCCCGCCCTGAAAACAAAAAAACCCCGCCGAGGCGGAGGCTTAGAGCCGGATCGTGAGATCCATTCTAACGACCGGGCTCTAGTCCGGCAGCAGGATCGAGTCGTGCAGCACGATGCTCGAGCCGCGCATTTCGATGTAGCCGCCCAGCTGCAGATCCTTCATCACGCGACTGACCATTTCGCGCGAGGCGCCGATCATTTTCGCGATGTCCTGCTTGGGCAGCCGCTTGGTCACCATCTTCTGTCCGTCGACATTCTCCGCCATGTCGAGCAGCAGGCGGGCGACCCGCCCGTAAACGTCGAGCAGCGCCAGGCTGCCGATCTTGCGGTCGGCCTCTCGCAGGCGTCGCACCAGGCCGCGCATCACAGCCATCGCCATCTCGAAGTTCTCGGCGAGACACCTGTTGAAGTCCCGCTTGGCGATCGAAAGCAGCTCGCAGGGCTCGATCCCCACCACGCTGGCTGAACGCGGGCTGTCGTCGATAAGCCCCATCTCGCCGAAGAACTCGCCCGGACCGAGGATGCTCAAGATCACTTCCTTGCCCTCGGCATCGCTCATCATCACTTTGAGCCGGCCTGAAAGGATGATGTAAAGCGAATCGGTCTGGTCGCCTGCCACCATGACCGTCGCTCCGCGCGTCAAGCTCTTGCGCGTGACCACGGTGGCAAGGGTACGCAATTGCTCGTCGGGGACGCTCGAGAACAGGGGCACCGCCCTCAGCACCGCCGTCGATACTGTCGTGGGTACGCCCGACATGCTCCTCCCCGCTCGTATCGGACCTGTGAACGTGACAATGTTAACAGAACCCGTCGTTTATAATCGAGCGCGATTCGCCGAAGCCTGAACGCAGCCCCCGCTCCCAATGGCCACCCGTCACTCCCGTCTCCTTATCCTAGGATCCGGCCCGGCCGGCTACACCGCCGCCGTCTACGCCGCGCGGGCGAACCTGCGCCCCCTCCTTATCACCGGCCTGGCTCAGGGCGGCCAGCTGATGACCACTACCGACGTCGACAATTGGCCCGCGGACGCGCAAGGGGTGCAGGGCCCCGACCTGATGGAGCGCTTCCAGAAGCATGCCGAGCGGTTCGAGACCGAGATCGTGTTCGACCATGTACACAGCGTGCGCCTGGGCGAGCGGCCGCTGGTGCTCGAGGGGGACTCGGCGACCTACACCTGCGACGCGCTGGTGATCGCGACTGGCGCCTCGGCGAAATACCTCGGGATCGATTCGGAACAGAAGTTCATGGGGCGCGGCGTGTCGGCCTGCGCCACCTGCGACGGCTTCTTCTACAAGGGTCAGGACGTCGCCGTCATCGGCGGCGGCAACACGGCCGTGGAGGAGGCGTTGTACCTGTCGAACATTGCGCACAGCGTGACCCTGGTGCACCGGCGCGACAAGCTGCGGGCGGAAAAGATCATGATCGACAAGCTGATGAAGAAGGCCGCCGACGGCAACGTCCGGCTGGAGTGGAACCATGTGCTGGACGAAGTCCTGGGCGACAACACCGGTGTTACGGGCGTCCGCCTCAAGGACACCTCGACTGCAGCGGCCAAGGACCTCGCCGTGAAAGGCCTGTTCGTGGCGATCGGCCACACCCCCAACACGTCGATTTTCGACGGCCAGCTCGAGATGGAGAACGGCTATATCGTGACTCGCGGCGGGCGCAACGGCGACGCCACAGCGACCAGCGTGGCCGGAGTCTTCGCCGCGGGCGACGTGCAGGACCACGTCTACCGTCAGGCGGTCACCAGCGCCTCGAGCGGCTGCATGGCTGCGCTGGACGCCGAGAAGTACCTCGACAGCCTGGCCGGCTGAGGAAAGCCGGCGCGCCGGCCATGGCAAAGCCGCCGGACGACGACTTGGATTTCCGCCATGCGGTGGCCGATGTGCAGCCGATCGCGCCCCCACGCCGGCGGTCGCCTAGGCGCGCGCCCCCCGCACCCATACCGCAGCAGAGCCGTCGCGACGAGCGCGCCGCTCTGGCCGAGACGCTCAGTGGGCCGGTCTCGCCGGACGATGCGCTCGAGTCGGGGGAGGAGCTCGTCTATCTGCGCGACGGATTGTCACGCCAGACCCTGCGCCGCCTGCGCCGAGGCCACTGGGTGGTACAGGACGATCTCGACCTGCACGGCATGAACCGCGCGCAGGCGGCGATCAGCGTGGCCGAGTTCCTGCGCCGCTGCGCGCTGCGCGGCCGGCATTGCGTGCGCATCGTTCACGGCAAAGGCCTGGGCTCCCCCAACCGCGAGCCGGTGCTGAAGAACAAGCTCAGGAACTGGCTGATGATGCGCGAGGAGGTGCTCGCGTTCTGCCAGGCGCCGCAGGCGCACGGCGGCAGCGGAGCCGTGCTTGTGCTTCTGAAGGCCCGGACCTAGACTGCCGACTCGTTGGTCTCGCCGGTGCGGATACGGACCACGTGCTCGACCCCGGTGACGAATATCTTGCCGTCGCCGATCTTGCCGGTGCGCGCAGCCTTTATGATCGCCTCGATCGCGGGCTCGACCTGGTTGTCAGCCACCACAACTTCGATCTTCACTTTGGGCAGGAAATCGACCACGTACTCCGCGCCGCGATACAGTTCGGTGTGCCCCTTCTGCCTTCCGAAGCCCTTGACCTCCGTGACAGTCAGCCCGGTGACCCCGACTTCCGAAAGCGATTCGCGCACTTCGTCGAGCTTGAACGGCTTGACGATGGCTTCAATCTTCTTCATGCGTTTGCCTCCCGGCGGCCAACCCGCCGACTGGACCGATTGTAACGCGCCTTGCCCCCGGCCTGCGCTTGCGGCGCGGCCCGGGGCTCCGCAATAATCGGCGTATGGCGGATCGCGCCGGCGCGGGAACGCTGGAAAGCCTGGACATCGTCGAGTCGCTCCGCGACATCGACCCGCACGAGTGGAACCGGCTTGCCGGAACCAACCCTTTCGTGCGCCACGAGTTCCTTTCGGCCCTGATCGAGACCGGCTGCGCCAGTGCGCGCACGGGCTGGGCTCCGCATTTCCTGTTGCTGCGCCGCGCCGGCGCGCTGGCGGGGGCGATGCCGCTGTTCCTCAAGTCGCACTCCTATGGCGAGTACGTCTTCGACTGGGCCTGGGCCGACGCCTACGCGCGGCACGGGATCGATTACTACCCCAAGCTGCTCGGCGCCGTGCCCTTCACGCCGGTGACCGGACCGCGCCTGCTAGCGGCATCGGAGCGAGAGCGCGAAGCCCTGCTTGCCGCCGCGCTCGAACTGGCGCGGGACGCGTCCTCGCTGCACGTTCTGTTTCCCACCGAGGCCGAAGCGCGGCTGATGCAGCGACAGGGCATGCTGCTGCGCCACACGGTTCAATTCCATTGGCGCAACGACGGTTACGCGGATTTCGACGCCTTTCTCGCGCGGTTGACGCATGCCAAGCGCAAGAACATCCGGCAGGAACGCCGGCGCGTGCGCGAAGCCGGTGTCTCGCTGCGCTGGCTGCGCGGCGCCGCGATCGAGCGCGGTCACTGGGAGACCTTCCATCGCGGCTACCGCGGCACCTACGCCGCGCACGGCTCGAGCCCCTATCTGAACCTGGAATTCTTCCTTCGCATCGGCGCAACGCAGCCTGAGCACACCCTCATGATCCTCGCCGAGCGCGAAGGGACGCCGGTCGCCGCCGCGCTGTGCCTAGTCGACGAGCGTGCGATCTATGGCCGCTACTGGGGCGCGCTCGAGCACGTTCCTCTGCTGCACTTCGAATGCTGCTACTACCAGGCGATCGAATATGCGATCGCAAACGGCCTGCAATACTTCGAGGGCGGAGCGCAGGGGGAGCACAAGCTGTTCCGCGGCCTGATGCCGGTAGAGACGGTCTCGGCGCACTGGCTCGCGCACCCCGCCTTCGCGCGTGCGATCGAGGACTATCTCGAGCGCGAGACGGGCGGCATCGGACGCTACGTAAACGAGCTGAATGAGCACACGCCCTTTAGAAGGGACTAATCGACGCGCAATCAACAGGGAGGACACATCATGCGTCTCGAAACCAAGGTGGCGATCGTAACCGGGGCCGGCAGCGGCTTCGGCGAAGGCATCGCCGTGCGCTTCGCACAGGAAGGCGCAAAGGTCGTCGTCAACGACATCAACGCGACGGCGGGCGAGCGCGTCGCCGATGCGGTCCGAAAGGCCGGCGGCGAAGCCGAGTTCGTGCGGGCCGACGTGACGCGCGGGGCGGATTGGGCGCAGCTGGTGAAGAGCGCGCAATCGAAATTCGGGCGCCTCGACATAGTGGTCAACAACGCCGGCTGGACGCATCGCAAGAAGCCCTACCTCGAGGTGACCGAGGCCGAGTTCGACAAGGTCTATACGGTAAACGTCAAGAGCGTGTTCCTTTCCGCGCATCATGCGCTGCCGACGTTCCGCCGTCAGGGCGGTGGCTGCTTCGTCAACATCGCCTCCACCGCGGGACTGCGGCCGCGGCCCGGGCTGGTCGTCTACAACAGCTCCAAGGCGGCCGTGATTCTGATGAGCAAGGCGATGGCCGGTGAGTTCGGCCCTGACAAAGTGCGGGTGAACTGCGTCAACCCGGTATTCAGCCCGGAAACCGGGCTGTCGGCGGATTTCGCCGGCGGATCGATCACGCCCGAAGTGCGGGCCGCCTACCTTGCCACGATTCCCCTGGGGCGCTTCTCAACTCCGCTCGACGTCGCCAACGCGAGCCTCTACCTGGCATCGGACGAGGCTTCGATGATCAGCGGGGTATGTATCGAAGTCGACGGCGCGCGCTGCGTCTAGCCGCGGCGCGAATCAGCCGTCGGCCGCGCGCTTCACGCCGCCCAGCAGGGCGGCCACCTGTCGCTGCTTGCGCCGCGGCCGCGCGCTCTGCGGCTCGGGCGCGGCCGGCGCGCCGTCGGCAGGCTCGTAAGGCTTCGAGAAGATGGGATCCGCGGGAGCCTTTTCCCGCCTCCCCGGCGCCTCGGATAGCGGCGCTTCCCGTCGTGGCGCGTCGCGTCGCGTTGCCTCGCGCAGGCGTGGCTCCTTGCGCGGGCCGCGCCCGCCCTCGCGCCCTCCCTCGCGTCCCATCATGCCGGCGACCGTGCCGCCGTCGGGCGCGAAGCCGGGTACCAGTACGCGCTCGAGCTTGCGCTTGATCAGTTTCTCGATCGCGGCCAGCTTTTCCTGGTCGTCGGGCGCGACGAGCGAAATCGCCTCGCCTGTCAGTCCGGCGCGCCCGGTTCTGCCGATGCGGTGCACGTAATCCTCGGGAGAGTGCGGAACGTCGAAGTTGATGACCTGCGGCAGCCCCTCGATGTCGAGCCCGCGCGAGGCCACGTCGGTGGCTACCAGTACCGCCACTTTCCCGGCCTTGAAGTCCTCCAGCGCCACCAGGCGCTCGGCCTGCGACTTGTCGCCGTGGATCGCATCTGCGTGGATGTGCTCCCGGCGAAGCTGGTGCGCGAGCCGGTTGGCGCCGATGCGGGTCCCGGTGAACACCAGCACCTGGCTCAGGTTGCGGCTGCGGATTAGATGGCACAGCAACTCGCGCTTTTTCTCACGCGCTACCGGATGCACGATGTGGGTCACCAGGTCGGCGACCGCGTTGCGCGCGGCCACCTGCACCTCGGCCGGGTTGTTTAGGATCGTCGCCGCCAAGCGGCGGATTTCCTCGGGGAAGGTCGCCGAGAACATCAGGTTCTGGCGCGCCGGCGGCAGCAGCGCGATGATGCGCCGGATGTCCGGCATGAAACCCATGTCGAGCATGCGGTCGGCTTCGTCGAGCGTGAGAATCGAGGTCTGACCGAACATCACGGTTTTGTTCTGCACGTGGTCGAGCAGACGTCCGGGCGTGGCAACGAGAATCTCGACGCCGAGCCGCAGTTGCGCGATTTGCGCGTTCATGTCGACGCCGCCGTACACCACCGCGGTGCGCAGCGGGAGGTGCTTGCCGTATTCCCGAAAGCTTTCCTCGACCTGGATCGCAAGTTCTCGCGTCGGGGTCAGGATCAGTGCGCGCACGGGGTGACGTGCGGGGGACGTGCTCGTGCTCGCCTGGGGCGCAAGCCGCTGCAGAATCGGCAGCGCGAAGGCGGCGGTCTTGCCGGTACCGGTCTGCGCACCGGCCATCAGATCGCGCCCTTGCAGCACTAGCGGGATCGCCTGCTCCTGCACTGGCGTCGGCTTGTCGTAGCCAAGCTCGGCCACCGCTGCGAGCAGCGGCGGGATGAGGTTGAGTTGTTCGAATGCAGAGCTGATAACGGAACCGCCTACGAGTGTAACGATCGAGGAAGACCGAATTATACTCCCGTCCCTTCTCGGACATTCGCATGATTCTGTTCCGCAATCTCGCGCTCGCGCGGGGCACCCAACAGTTGTTCAGCGGCGCTTCGCTCACCCTCGAGCGCGGCTGGAAGATCGGCCTCGTCGGCCCCAACGGCAGCGGCAAGTCGAGCCTGCTGGCGTTGGTCGCTGGGGAGTTCGGCGCCGATGCCGGCGATTGCGAAGTGCAGCCCGGGACGCGAATCGCGCGCATCGAGCAGGAGGCGCCCGCACTCGAGCAGCCGGTGATCGAGTATTTGCTCGACGCGGACGTGGAGCTGCGCGCGGCCGAGGCCGCGATCCTCGCCGCCGAGACTGCCGGCGACGGCGAGCGGCTCGCGCTCGCGCACGAGCGCCATGCCCACGCAGGAGGCTATACCGCGCAAGCGCGCGCGATGGCGCTGCTCGCGGGACTGGGGTTCGCGCAGGCCGACGCGCTGCGGCCGGTGAAGGAGTTTTCCGGCGGCTACCGCATGCGACTCAACCTCGGTCGCACCCTGATCCGGCCCTCGGACCTGCTGCTGCTGGACGAGCCGACCAACCACCTCGACCTCGACACCATCCTCTGGCTGGAGAACTGGCTGCGCGGCTACGCCGGGATGCTGCTGGTCGTTTCGCACGACCGGGATTTCCTCGACCGCGTCTCGGATCACACGCTCGCGATCGCCAACGCGACGCTGCGGTTGTACGGCGGTAATTACTCCACCTACGAACGGCTGCAAGCGCAGGAGCTCGCGCAACAGGCGGCGCTCGCCGCACGACAGTCGAAGGAAGTGCAGCGCATCACGTCCTTCGTCGAGCGCTTCCGCGCCAAGGCGACCAAGGCGCGGCAGGCGCAGAGCCGACTCAAGCAGCTCGAGCGCATGACGCTGATCGCTCCGGTCTACGCGGCGCAGTCCTTCCGCTTCCAGTTCGAGGAACCGGAGCGCCAGCCCGAACGGATCGTCGCGCTGGAAGACGTCTCAGCGGGCTACGGCGACCGCGCGATTCTGGCAGACGTGACGATGAGCGTGGCCCGCAATGACCGGCTCGCGGTCATCGGGGCGAACGGGGCCGGCAAGACGACGCTGGTGCGATTGCTTGCGGGCGAGCTTGCGCCTCTGGCGGGCCGGCGCGCCGAGGGGCGCGGCATCGTGATCGGATATTTCGCCCAGCATCAAGTCGAGCTGCTGCGCGCCGAGGAGACTCCGATTGCAATGATGCTGCGCCTGTTCCGCGGCGAGCGCGAGCAGAAGCTGCGCGACTTTCTGGGCCGTTTCGGATTCCCGGCAGAACGGGCCGAGCGCCCGATCGGCCCTCTGTCGGGCGGCGAGAAATCGCGGCTCGCGCTCGCGGCGCTGGTCAGGCGGCGGCCCAACCTGCTGCTGCTGGACGAGCCGACCAACCACCTCGACCTGGAAATGCGCCGCTCGCTCGCCATGGCACTGCAGGGCTACTCCGGCGCGCTAGTGATCGTCTCGCACGACCGTCACCTGCTTGCGACCTGCGCCGACCGCATCCTGGTGGTCGGCGAGGGCCGGGTCACGGACTTCGACGGCGACCTGGAAGACTACCGCCAGCTGCGCCTGAAGCAGGAGCGCGGCAAAGGCGCACCGAAGCGCAGCCGGCGCGACGAGCGCCGCGACGCGGCCAGCGCGCGCGAAACGCAGCGCGAGCGCCTGCGACCCCTCGAGCAGCGGCTCGCCCGCGTCGAATCGCGGGTGGGGAAGCTATCGGCCGAGCACGCCTCCGTGGTCGCGCGGCTTGCGGAACCGGAGCTGTACGCCGACGAGCACAGGGAAATGCTCGCGCGAGCGCTTGAGGACGATGCGCGACTGAAGTTGGAGCTCGCCGGTGCCGAAAGCGAGTGGCTGGAAATTTCCGAGCAGCTCCAGTCCGCTCGCTCTAGTTGAGCGTGCGCGGCGCCCGCTCTGCCGCCGGGCGCGCCCCGACCTCGGGCAGCCTCAGGTCGATGTCCCAGTCGCTCTTCTTTACCGCGGACTGAAGCAGCTTGCACACGGAGTGCAGAAGTACCGAATCGAAAGTGAGAGTCACTCCGCTGCCTTCGGCCGGATGCAGCGCGACGATCGGCTGGCCTTCGTGATTGCGGCCGGTCTGGATGCGCGCAAGCAGCAGCGGCGCCTCGCCCAATGGGGTCGCGCGCGGCCTTGCCTCGTAGGTTCGGGAAAAATCCGCGCGCGCCACCGCCTGCTCGTGCTCGATCCCGAACAGCGCCTTGCGCGCCTCGGGATTCGCCTGGGTGTGGATCCTGGGGCTCGCCTCCTCGGCAAGCTTGAGCAGCAGCGGCCAAAGCAGCTTGACGAAGCGCCGCGTGAGCGCGAGGCGCACCTCCACTCCGTCGCTCGCCGAAACGAGCATCAGGAGCCTGTCCTGCTCGACTTCGTAATCGATCTTGAGCTGGTGCAGGCGCATACGAAAGTGTACCGCTAACGACTCAGGTGCGCGGTGCGCGGCGGATCCGCTCCAGCAGCCGCGTGGTCGAGCGCTCGTGCTCGAATGGGATCGAATGCACGCGCCCTCCGCGCGCGAGCACCTCGCGCGCGCCGACGATGCGATCGACGGGCCAGTCGCCGCCCTTCACCAGCACGTCCGGACGGCACGCCTCGATGAGGGGCGCCGGTGTGTCTTCCTCGAACCACGTCACCGCGTCGACCGCTTCGAGCGCCGCGACCACCGCCATGCGATCCTCGAGAGAGTTGAGTGGCCGGTCGGGGCCTTTGCCGAGGCGAGCGGCGGAAGCGTCGCTGTTCAGCGCCACGAGCAGCGACGCGCCCAGAGCGCGCGCGCGCGCCAGATAGGTGACATGGCCGCGATGCAGGAGGTCGAACACGCCGTTGGTGAAGACCAGCGGCCGCGCAAGAGACCCGGTCCAGCGCCGCAGGTTCTCCGGCGCGTGGATCTTGCGCTCGAACTCGGCCGACGTCTGCGCCACGCGGGCCGTGACCGGGTGGCAGACTATTGTTGTTTCGGCTTGGCCGCCGCCTTTTCGCGCGGTCGGCAGATGTCGTCGGTCGGCTTGCAGTACTCGAAGATCTTGACCACCTTGCGCACGCCGCCGGTGGTGCGCGCGATCTCGACCGCGTCTGCCGCTTCCTGTTCGGTCACGATACCGAGCAGGTAGACTACGCCCGCCTCGGTCACAACCTTCACGTGGATCGGGTTGAACTTGTCGGCGTCGAGAAAGCGCCCCTTCACCTTTGCCGTAAGGTAGCCGTCGTTGGCCCGCGCGGGTGCAGAGGGTATGCCGGCGATCTCGATCTCGTTCGTGACACCCCGCACGTTCTGCACCCCGAGCGCGATCTTCTCAATGTCGGCCTTGATGCGCGGCTCGGACACCTCGCCGGTGAGCAGCACCGACCGGTTGAATGAAGTGACGTCCACGTGCACCTTGTCGCCATAGCGCTCGTTGATTCGGCCCGAGATCTTGAGCTCGATGCCCTCGTCCTCGACCTGCGCGCCGGTGGTACGCCGATCCGCGGCCGACATGACCGCTCCGGCGCCGACGCTCACGGCGGCCGGAAAGCAGCCCTGGAGCACCGCAGCCGTGGCGGGAAGAACGATCGCAAGCAGCAGGTGGATTTTTTTCATTACCTCGCTCCAAATAGCTGAAAGTCGATGGCGTCGCACATGCAGTGCAGCGCCAGCAGGTGTACCTCCTGTATCCGGACTGTCCGCGTGTGCGGCACGCAGACGTGGACGTCCTCCGCGGCCAGCAGCGCCGCAAGCTTGCCTCCGCCATTGCCAGTCAGGGCAACCACTTGGACCCCGAGCTCGCGCGCTGCGCGGACCGCCTCGAGTATGCTGCCCGAGTTGCCGCTGGTCGAGATCGCGAGCAGGACGTCACCCTTGCGTCCAAGCGCGCGCAGCTGCTTCGCGAATACCTGATCGTAGCTGTAATCGTTGGCGATCGAGGTCAATGTCGAGCTGTCGGTCGTCAGCGCGATCGCCGCAAGCGGCGGGCGCTCCGCCTCGAAGCGGTTGACCAGCTCTGCCGCGAAGTGCTGCGCGTCCGCCGCCGAACCGCCGTTGCCGCAGGCGAGTACCTTGCCGCCGACGCGCAGAGCCTCGGCCATCTGGCCCGCTGCGCGCGCGATGGGCGCAGCGAGCTGCTGCGCCGCGGCCAGCTTGAGCTGCGCGCTGTCGGCGAACTGCGCGGCGACGCGCACCGCGATCTCGGCGTTCTGCTCTGCGTGGCCCATGGGGCATTTTACACCGGGCACGCGCGGCCGCGCACTCTACAAGCTAGTCTCCGAACGCATTTCGGATCCATTGGATTGCCGGCCGTTCCGCACCGTCGAGCAAAAGGACGTCGAAACGGCAGTTGGTCTCCCTGCGGCCGGAGAGATAGAGGCGTGCGGCGGCGAGCAGGCGCGCGCGCTTGGCACGGGTCACGCTCTCTGCGGCTCCGCCGTAGAGGTTGTTGCGCCGCAGGCGCACTTCCGCAAACACGAGCGTGCCGCCCTCGTCCGCGACAAGGTCTATTTCCCCGTGGCGGCAGCGCCAGTTCCGCGCCAGGATGCGCAGCCCCGCGCGGCGCAGGAGCTCCGCGCATTGATCCTCGGCTCGCGCCCCGGCCCGGTTCATGGCAGGCTTAACGCGCGTCGGCAAGGCGCGTTGACTCTCATGAGCACCGGAACCCTTTTTGTCGTAGCCACCCCGATCGGCAACCTGGCCGACGCGAGCCCGCGCGCGCTCGAAGCCCTCGCCCAGGCCGATCTGGTGGCCTGCGAGGACACCCGTACCTCGAGAATCCTGTTTACGCGCCACGGCATCGCCGCGCGCACGGTCCCGCTGCACGCGCACAACGAGCGCTCGGCGACCGAGCGACTGCTCGCCGCGCTGCGCGCCGGCAAAAACGTGTCGTTGATCACCGACGCCGGAACGCCCGGCGTCTCCGACCCGGGCGCGCTGCTTGTTGCCGGAGCACATCGCGAAGGCATCCGGGTCGTGCCGGTGCCCGGACCGAGCGCCGCGCTCGCAGCCTACTGCGCCGCGGGCTTTGCGGCAGACCGGTTCCTGTTCGCGGGGTTCCTGCCCTCGGCGAAAGGGGCGCGCCGCAAGGCGCTCGCGGCGCTCGAAGCCTCGTGCCCTGTGATTCTCTACGAAGCGCCGCACCGCGTGCTCGAGACGGCGCAAGATCTGCTCGAGCGCTTCGGCGGCGCGCGCGAGCTGCTGATCGCGCGCGAGCTGACCAAGAAATTCGAGGAGGTCGCGCGCATGCCGCTGGCCGAGGCCGGAACCTGGCTGCTCGCACAGCCGCACCGGCAGCAGGGCGAATTCGTCCTCGTGCTGGGGCCCGAAACCGCGCCGCGCACCCCCGACCAGGCGGAAGGCGAGCGGGTGCTGGCGATTCTGCTGAAAGAGCTTCCGGCAAGCGACGCGGCCAGGCTCGCGGCGCGCATCACCGGCGCACCCCGCAGCACGCTCTACGCCCTCGCGCTCGGGAAGAAAGCCAAGGACGCGGGATAATAGCGGCCTATGGAACGCCTCGAGCTGACTCGACCCGACGACTGGCATCTGCACTTGCGCGACGGCGCCGCAATGGCGTCGGTACTACCGGACAGCGCGAAGCGCTTTGCGCGCGCCATCGTGATGCCCAACCTCAAGCCCGCGGTGCGCACCACCCAACAGGCACTTGGTTACCGCGAGCGAATCCTCGCGGCGCTGCCCGACGGGGCGCGCTTCCAGCCGCTCATGACGCTTTACCTGACCGACGACACGCCGCCGGAAGAAATCATGCGCGCGAAGGTCTCGGAATGTGTGCACGGCGTGAAGCTGTATCCGGCCGGCGCGACGACACACTCGGACGAGGGGGTCACCCGCTTGTCGCGCTGCTTCCACGCGATCGAGAAGATGCAGGAGCTCGGCGTCCCACTGCTGGTGCACGGCGAGGCGACCGAGCCAGAAATCGATGTATTCGACCGGGAAAAGGCCTTTATCGACGATGTGCTCGGCCCTCTGGTCGATCGCTTCCCCGGCCTGAAGATCGTGCTCGAGCACATCACCACGCGCGACGCGGTGCACTACGTGGAGCTTACCGGCGCGAATATCGCCGCCACCATCACCGCGCATCACCTGTTGATGAACCGCAACGCGCTTTTCATGGGCGGCATCCGGCCGCACCACTACTGCCTGCCGGTGCTCAAACGCGAGACGCACCGCGAAGCTCTCGTCGAAGCGGCGACCTCGGGCAACCCGAAGTTCTTCCTCGGTACGGACAGCGCACCCCATGCGCGGTCCGTCAAGGAGACGGCATGCGGTTGCGCCGGAATCTATACCGCGCACGCGGGCATCGAGCTTTATGCGATCGCGTTCGAGGAGGCGCGTGCGCTCGACAGGCTGGAGGGTTTCGCCAGCCGTTTCGGCGCCCAGTTCTACGGCCTGCCGGCGAACACCGACAAGATCACGCTGGTGCGCGAGGCATGGACCGTGCCGCAGTCGATCGCGCTCGGCGAGGAAACGCTGGTGCCGCTGCGCGCCGGCGAGAGCATTCCATGGAAGCTCGCCTGAACGGCGCCCGCGATCCGCAGCGAGCGGATTTCTCACACCCGATCTACGACCCGGTCAGACGCGCGCTGGCGCGGCTCGCGCACGAGCCCGGCTGGCCCGACGCACGACGCCTGAATCTTCTGGCGCATGAGCTAGGTGTCGCACCCCGCACGGCGAGCGGCATGCCGGTCCGGTTTGCGCCTCCTCGGCCGGACGACATGAACTACGAGTTGCGCGTGTACGCTGGCGGCGAGGTGTCGACGCGCCCGCGCAACTGGCACGATCTGTTCAACGCTTTGGCCTGGATCTCCTTTCCGCGCATTAAGGCGGCGCTCAATGCGCGGCACGCCGGCGAGATCCCAAAGGAGGGCGGCCGGCGCGGCCCGCTGCGCGACCTGCTCACGATCTTCGATGAAGGCGGGGCGATCGTGGCGTGCGCCGACCGCGAGCTGGCCGAGCTGATCCGCGCGTTTCGCTGGCGCGAGCTGTTCTGGGAGCATCGCAGCAGAGTGGTCGATGCCCTGCGCTTCACGGTCGTCGGCCACGCGGTGCTCGAGCAAGCGCTTAAGCCATGGCCCGGCATCACCTGCAAGGCTCTGTTCGTGGCGGTGGATCAAGCGCAACTCTGCCTGCCGCCCGAGCAACTGGTCGCCCATCTCGACGAGCACGCGGCCGCGTGGTTCGCGGGCGCTTCGGGAGCGCTGACGCCGCGCGCGCTCGCGCCGCTGCCGGTGTTCGGCTATCCGGGCTGGTTCCCGGACAACGGACATGCAGGGTTTTACGCCGACACCCGCTATTTCCGTCCGCTCCGGCGCGGCGCCGTCAGGGTAAAATGGGCGCGGGAGTCGGCCAGGCAGTCGCTGCGCGCAAGCGCAGAGGAAAGTCCGGGCTCCGTAGAGCGGGATGCGGGGTAACACCCCGGCGCGTATAAGCGCCGCGCAAGCGGCGCGAAGGCGACGAACAGGGCCACAGAGACGAGTCCCCGGGTCAAACCGGGGGGTGAAACGCGGCAACCTCCATCCGGAGCAACACCAAATAGGCAAGCGTCTGAGGTCGGCTCGGCCGAGCTTGCGGGTAGGTGGCTTGAGCCCGTGGGTAACTGCGGGCCTAGAGGAATGGCTGCCGTGGCGTACGCCTTAACCGGCAGCGCCAACAGAACCCGGCTTATCGGCCGTCTCCCATTTTCTTTTCTTGCGCGCGAGGACGGTGCCGCGCGATAATTAATACATAATAATAGCCGCGGAGGCCATTCGAAGCCTCATGCAGGACCGCCTAAGCCAATACGACGTGTCCAACCGCGTGGACGTCGAAGACGCCGACCGGGTGGGGGACTTCGTGACCTCGATGTTCGCCGCGCGCTATCCGGGCGCGGACCTTTCGCCGCTGGCGCGTACCTTCACCGACGTCAAGGCGCTGTTCGAAGGCACCTTACCGGGCTATCTGCCCTGCGACACGCTGTATCACGACCTGCGTCACACGCTTGATATTTCGCTCGCCGCTGCGCGGCTGATCGAAGGTCACGACCGCATCCAGGAGGCCTCGCGGCAACTCGGTCCCAGGCGCGCGATTCTGGGGGTAATCGTCGCGCTGCTGCACGACTCGGGCTACATCCGGCGCGAATCAGAGGCGCATGTCGAAAACGGCGCCGTGTTCACCAAGGTCCATGTCACTCGCAGTGCGGAGTTTCTGACGAACTACCTGCCCCGCATCGGATTCGCGGCTGAAGCCCCTGTCGCGGCCGCGCTGGTGCATTTCACCGGCTACGAGAAAGAAATCGACGACATCGTGGTCGACGACCCGGCTGATCTGCTGCTCGGCCATATGGTCGGCACGGCGGATCTGATCGGCCAGATGTCCGATCGCATGTACCTCGAAAAGTGCCGCGAATTCCTCTACCGGGAATTCGTCTGGGGCCGCATCGCGCGCGACACCACGCCGGACGGGCGCGAGATCGTGCGCTACGCCTCGCCAGAAGACCTGATGTACAAGACGCCCGGGTTCTACGAATACGTCGTCCGCCACCGCATCAGCACCAAGCTCGGCGGCGTCGAGCGGTTTGCCGCAGCGCACTTCGACGGCCCCAACCTCTATCAGACCGAGATCGACCGCAACATGACTTTCCTGCACGAGGCGATCGAAACCGAGGACCTCGGCCGCCTGCGCCGCTACTGTTATTCCCTGTCGACGCGCCCGCGTCGGAAGCACTAGCGCACCAAATCGATGCACGCCGCGGCGTGCGTGCACTAAGGTCTCGCCTCACCTCCCCAAAGCCTCGATTTCCGCGTAACGGCTCACCATGGCACGGCCATTGCTCACGAACTGGCCATGCTTGTCCCGCAAGCCATCAAGAGACTTTCCAGGCAGGCCGCTCATGAACGCGATCTGACCGAGCCCGAGGCCATCGAGCTGTTCTCGGCCCTGCTGGACGGCGGCGTTGCCGAGCTCGAGCTGGGCGCGCTGCTGGGCGCAATGACCATGAAAGCACTTGCACCGTCAGAGCTGACCGGATTCAGGCGCGCGGTGCAGGCGCGGGTCAACCGCCTGCCCAATTCGCTGGATGCGCGCCCGGTCGTCATTCCGAGCTATTACGGCGCACGCACGCAGGCAAACCTGATGCCCCTAGTGGCCCTGGTGCTGGCCCGGTTCGGCGTCCCGGTACTCGTGCACGGACCGCTCGAAGGCCAGGGCGGCATTTCGAGCGCGAGCGTTTTCCGCGAGCTCGGAGTGCTGCCCTGCGCCGCGCTAAGCGACGCGCAGAACGCGCTAGGCGAGTCCCGCATCGCATTCGTGCCGACCGCGCTGCTCTGCCCGGCGCTTGCGCAGCTGCTTTCGCTTCGCGCTCGCCTCGGCGTGCCGACCTTCGCGCGCGACGTGGCGGCGCTCATAGATCCCTTCGACGGCGAAGCGCTGATGCTGGTGCCGGCTGGGGACGAGCCGCGCCGCGACACCCTCGCTTCGGTGCTGGTCCAACTGGACTTGCATGCGCTGCTGTTCCACGGCCGCGAAGGCGAGGCCTATCCCGACCCGTTGCAGCGTCCGGCAATGATCCTTTTCGACGGCGGCGACCAGACCACTCTGTTCGACGGGCACGCCGCACCCGCATCGCCTTGGCCCGCGCGCGCCTGCGCGCTGCCTGAGCATTCGGACGCGAAAACCACCGCCGCCTGGATCGAGAACGCGCTGGCGGGCAGGCAGCTCATGCCGCTGCCGATCGCGAACCTGCTGGCATGCTGCCTCTTCGGCGCCGGCTACGCGGAGGACTTCAACCAGGCGAAGGCCATCGTCGCAGTACGCACCCACTCACTGAGCGCGGACTGACCACGCTAAAGGCGTGGCGTATTTCACATTCTTCTTAAAAAACACCTGCTTATCCCGTCACGACGACTTGCCGCCGGACGCGATACGTGGCAAAAGTGAGCCATGACACTCCCTGACACAGTGCGCCGCCTGCCCCCCGTGGCCAGGCGCCGGGAGGCAGCACCGGCCCTGTTCCGGCTGCTGGCCGACAGCGCACTGTCGCGCGCCGCCCTGTCCGCATGCGGGTTCCCGCTGGCGCTGGTCGACGCCGATGCACCCGGCCGCCCCGTGACCTACGTTAACGGCGCGTTCGAGGGATTCTTCGGCTATTGCGAAAACGAGGCCCGCGGGCGCGGCGTGGTGGATCTGCTGTTCAGGGGCGACCAGGCGGTCGCGCGCAGGCTATTCGGAGAACCTGCTTCGCGCTGGCGCCTGCCGGCCTGGAGCAAGGACGGCGGCGCGCTCCAGGTCGAAGCCTCTGTAGGCGCGGTGCGGGCGGCCGACGGGCGCCTCACGCATTGGGTGCTCAGCTTCACCGACCGCAGCGAGATCGAGCATCTGCGCAGCGAGCTTCACGCCTCGCGTGGCGCAAGCCCGGCTCCTTGACGGGGCGCGCGGCGCCCAAACGCCGTAAAATCTAGCCGTTGCCGCCGTTGCGCGCTGAGCGCTTCAAGCTTTCGCGGAACTCGAGCGCGAACTCGCGAATCATGAGCGCGAACGTGCCGATGACGATGACCCAGAGCGGGACGGAATGGATCGCATACGCGAGGTATCCGACGTAGATGGCGGCCGCTACGATTCCGAGGACGCCTATGACTATCTCGAACATTTTCCACCTCTCATTCGGAATTCACGAAGAAGCGCCAGCCGCTCCGCCGTCCCCTCCCACATGTTCAATCAACCACTGCGCGCATCTGAGCAGCCTCCCATCGTCGCCGCGCTGAGCGACGAGCTGCACCCCGACCGGCATGCCGTCTCGCCCCTCCATCAGCGGCACCGTGACGGCGGGCAGGCCGCAGAGCGTCCATAGCGTGCAGAACGCGGGACTCCCGGTCGACTCGAGCCCGCGCGGCGCCTCTCCCTGCGTGGCGGGCGTCACGATGACATCCATCTCGTGGAACATGTCATCCAAAGCAGCGTTGTATACCGCAATCCGCGCGACCGCCCGATTGTAGTCCAGCGCAAGGTAAGTTCGTCCACGCTCGAGCATTCCGCGCAGGACTTCGCTGAGCTGTTCTGCGCCCCGATCGTATTCAGGCGCGAAGCTCAAGGCGAGATCCGATTCCATGATGGTTCGGTGCAGCGCAATGGCATCGGCGAACGGCTCCGGCAGAGTCACTTCGGTCACGTGCTCGCCGAGAGTCTCGACCAGCTCGGCAAAAGCCTCTTGAGTGTCGGCCGAGGCCTCGTCCCACGCCGCCGTCTTGACGAAGGCGAAGCGCGGCGCGAACGGCAACGGCCGGGAAGCGAAATCGACGAGGTTCGGTCGGGCGCGCGGCCACATGGCGGAGTCCGTAGCGTCGAACCCCATCAATTCCTGCGCGAGCAGCGCCGCGTCCTGCACCGAGCGCCCGAAGACCCCCACGTGATCGAGCAGGCGTGACTGACGCAGCACGCCACCGCGGGAGATCAAGCCGTACGTCGGCTTGTACCCCACCACGCCGCAAAACGATGCCGGCCGGATGATCGAGCCGTTCGTTTGCGTGCCGACGGCAAGAGGAACCATCTCGGCGGCGACCGCAGCAGCCGACCCGCTCGAGGAGCCGCCGGGAGTTCGTGCGGGGTCGCGCGGATTGCGCGTCTTGCCCGGCGAATAGACGGCAAGCTCGGTCGTCACCGTCTTGCCCAGAATGATCGCTCCCGCCTCCCGCAGGCGCGACACCAGCGCGGCGTCGTCTCTCGGTCGGCGCCCCGCATGCAGGACGGTACCGTCCTCGGTGGGCATGTCCGCGGTATCGATGATGTCCTTGATCCCCACCGGAACGCCGTGCAGGGCGCCCGTCGGATTGCCGCGCTGCCGGGCCTCGTCCGCCCGCTTGGCTTGCTCCCGAGCGTACTTCGAATCGAGGAACGCCCAGGCCCGAACGCTTTCCTCGAGCTGCTCGATCTGCGCCAGGCAGGCGTCCACCAGCTCTTCGGACGAGATCTGGCCTTCGCGAATCGCCGCTGCCGCCTGGCCCGCACCGAGGCGCGCCAGGCCCCGCTGTCGCTCCGTGATCATGGCGCGCCCGGATGCCCCATCCGGCTAGTGCCCATAGAGAACCTTGGGCAGCCAGGTCGCCATGCCGGGGTAGATATAAAGCAGCGCCATGGTGATGAATACCATGAAGACAAACGGCAATGCGCCGGCGAATATCTGGGTCAGCCTCACGTGGGGCGGAGCGACTCCCTTGAGGTAATAGGCCGACATCGCCATCGGCGGCGTGTTGAACGATGTCTGGATGTTCAGCGCAACCAGGATGCCAAACACCAGCGGATCGACGCCGAACACCTTGAGCAGCGGCAGGAAGATCGGCACGAAGATGATGATGATCTCCGTCCACTCCAGCGGCCAACCCAGCAGAAAGATGATGAACTGCGCGAGCAGCAGAAACTCCACACGCGACAGGTTCATGCTCCGGATGAGATGCTCGACCAAATCCTGCCCGCCCAGATACGCGAAAACCGAGGCGAAGGTCCAGGAGCCGACGAACAAGTAGGTCACCATCGCCGTCGTGCGAGCCGTCAGATAGACCGCCTCCTTTAGCCGCTGGAAATCGAGCGCACGGTATCCGGCGGCGAGGACCAGGCTGCCGAAAGCTCCGACCGACGCCGCCTCGGTCGGAGTGGCGAGACCCATCACGATCGCGCCGAGCACGGACATGATCAGCACCGCGAGCGGGAAAAAGGATGTGAGAAGCGCGAGCGTCACCTTCTGCCAGGGAACGTTTTTTTGGTCATCCGGCAGGTCGGGAGCGAGGGAAGGATTCAGCACCACGCGCCCGATCACGTAGATGACGTACAAGCCGGCCAGGACGAAGCCCGGGAAGAACGCGCCCGCATAGAGCTGCACGACCGACAGTCCGGCCGTCGCGGCGTAGACGATCAGCAGGATGCTGGGCGGGATCATGATGCCGAGCGTTCCGCCGGCGCATACGACTCCGGAAGCAAGCTTGGTGTCGTAACCCGCCTTGAGCATGGCGGGCAACGCGAGCAGTCCCATCAGCGTGACCACTGCGCCAACGATTCCGGTGGCGGTCGCGAAGAAAGCGCAGGTGAGCAGCGTTGCCACGGCCATCGAGCCGGGAATCCGTCTCGCCGCTACCTGGATACTGTAGAACAGTCGGTCGAGAATATTCGCCCGTTCCACGATGTAGCCCATGAACAGGAACAGCGGAACGGCGGTAAGAACGTCGTTACTGAGAATGCTGAAGGTATTCTGCGTCAGCAGGGAGAAGATCTGGTCTCCCATGGCGAAGTAGCCGAAAAACACACCCATCGCCATGAGGGTGATCCAGATGGGGAACCCGAGCATGATCGTGAACACGAAAATGCCGAGCATGAACACGCCGATTTCCGGATGCGTCATCGGACCGCTCGCTTTCTAATGGTTATGGCCTGCGCTTACGACTTGGCGCCGACACCCGCGCCGGCAGGATCCTGCTGCCTCAGGACTTCCTGCTCGTGCAGTATCGCGGTTTCAAGCTCTTCGACGTCGTGCAGGCGCGCCGGCCATTCGCCTAGCTGCAGACAGAGAATGCAGCGCGCCACCTCCGCCAGCCCCTGAATGAACAGGAGTACGCCACCGGCCGGGATGAGCGTCTTGAGCGGAAAGATCGGAATGTCGGCCGGGCTGAAGACGCTCACCTCGTGATAGCGCCAGGATTCCGCCGCGTACTCCCAGCCTGCGTACACGAGGGCGATGACTCCAGGAAAGAAGAAAGCCAGGAACAGCACGAGATCGATTCCAGCCTGCACGCGCGGCCTCAGCAGACGGTAGACGACGTCGCCGCGCACATGGCCGTTGCGCGCCAGCGTGTAGGCGCCCGCGATGAAGAACAGCGCCCCGTACATGTTGTAGCTGACGTCGTAGGCCCACGTCGTGGGGTCGTCGAGGACGTAGCGGACGAAGACTTCGTACGCCTCACCGAAAGTCAGAATGATGATGTACCAGGCAAACGCCTTGCCGACCGCGGTGCTGAAGCGATCGATCGTCAGAATGAAAAATTGCATGGCCCGAGTCCGCTGATTCCCGCTTTTGCGGTCTTCCTACAAACGCGGGGGTGGTGCCTGGCGGCACCACCCCCGTACCTTCACTTCATTTCAGTTCGACCCTACGTCGGTCCTTAAAAGCCCAGCGGCAGCTCCTTGCCGAAGTAATGGTCGTAGGCGAGCTTCGGCGGTGCCTCGTTCAGCAGATTGTAGTAGGCGACGTTCCTGGCCCACGAGCGCTGCGCGTCGATCACCTCCTTGAACTCGGGCACCTCGGCGCTGTACTTCTTGACCACCTCGTCCCAGGCGCTGAGCTGGGCCTTGAGAATCGAGTCCGAGGTCCGGTACACCTTCACGCCATCCTGATGGATGAGGGCCTGCAGATCCTTCGGGTACTGTTCGAACGCGGTCCAGATGTTGCGCGAGTTGGCGGCCATGACGGCGTTCTCGATGATCGCCTTGTGCTCCTGCGGCATCGCGTCCCACTTGGTCTTGTTGATCTCGATCTCGAGGGTCTCCGCCGCCTGGTGGTAGCTCGACATCATGTAGACCTTGGCCACGTCCGCGGCGCCGAAACGGCGGTCCGAGGTCGGGTTGTTGTACTCGAAGGCCTCGATCACGCCCTTCTCCATGGCGGGGATAATCTCGCCGCCGGGAAGCTGCGTGACCTTCAGCCCCATCGCCTGCATGACGTTGGTCGCGAGACCGACGGTGCGGTATTTGAGGTTCTTGAGGTCCTTCGGGGTCTTCGGGTGGAACTTGAACCAGCCGAGCGGCTGGGTCGGCATCGGCATCAGAAACCAGCCGACGACGTTCAGACCGAGCTTTTTCTGCAGCAGGTCGAGATAGATCTGCCTGCCGCCGCCCATGTAGACCCACGAAAGGAACTGGTGGCCGTCCCAGCCCCAGCATGGGCCGGTGCCGAACAGCGACGCCGCCCGGTTCTTGCCGTACCAGTAAGCCGGAACCAGGTGCCCCATGTCGAGAATGCCTTTGCTCACCGCGTCCTGCACCTGGAACGCTTTCACTACCGCGCCCGAACTGAGGTAGTCGATCCTGAGCCCCGAACCCTTGCCCATGTCGTTGACGATGTCGACGTACTGTTTGGCATACGTCTCGAGCATGTCTCCCGCGCCCCACGAGCCCTGCATCTTGAGTACCGTGGTTCCGGCGCCCCGCGAAATCATCGGGAAGCCGAGAGTGGCCGCGCCTGTAGTTGCCGCGGCTGCGCCTTTCAGGAACTTGCGGCGCGATGCTTCAGGTTTCACCTGCTGGTTGCTCATTTGAATCCTCCTTTATTCTCGCTAACTTGATGTGCAGGGCCGCGGCCCCGACCGTCCACGTGAGAACTTGCCCGCCCGGAATTTTTGTTATGGCGCTCCGGGGCAGACCCCGTGCACGTCAGCGAGCCGAATGATTGTAACCGTCAGTTCCGGGGGTTGCAAGACAAGCCCATGATCCGGGATAACGTCCGCGCACGCTGCGGCGCGCGGAACGTTCAGAGGTAATAAACGAGCAAATACGCGGCAAGCAGCAACGCCACCCACATCGCCATGCCGCCGGTCGTCAAGGTTCGGGCAAGAATGCCGTCAGCTTCGTGGTGGCGCAGCACGAACCCGGCCATCCATCCGGAGCAGCGTGCCACCGTGCTGCGGGTCGCGTTTGCCGCCATCCCCATCGCCGATCCCGTGCCGCGCAGCAACATTGGCCCGAGGCGGCGGTAGAGCCAGTCGGTGTCGAGGTTCACCGAGCGCAGCTCCGGCGGGTAGATCCCGGTTCGTATGAGGACCGAGAATGCGAGCGCCGAGAACACCAGCAGCTGGAGCTGCGACAGCACGTGGGACGACGTGTACGGCACGTAGTCGACGGCGTGCGGCAGCAGCGCGTAGAGCGCGCCCGGGAACACGCCGATGCCGATGCATAGCGCCGCTGCGAGCGCCATCGCGACAAGCATGTTCCCCGGCGCCTCTTTGCAGCGGATGCCGGAATCATGTGCAAAGAACGCGAAATAGGGGATCTTTATTCCGGCATGGTGGAATACGCCCGCCGACGCGAACAGCAGCACCAGCCACACCGCCCAATGTCCCTGGCCCGCGGCGGCCGCCATGATCATCGACTTGGTGACGAACCCGCTGAACAACGGAAAGGCGGAAATCGACGCCGCGCCGACGATACAGAATCCGGTGGTCCACGGCATCGACTTGTAGAGTCCGCCGAGCTCGCTGCCCTTCACCGTTCCGGCCCGCAGCATCACCGCGCCCATCGACATGAACAGCAGCGCCTTGAACAGGATGTCGGCGAAAGCGTGCGCGACCGCGCCGTTGAGCGCCAGGTCCGTCCCGATCCCGATGCCCGTCACCATGAAGCCGAGCTGGTTGGTCATGCTGTAGGCCAGCACCCGCCTGAGATCGTTCTCGATCACGGCGTAGAAGATCGGGAACGCCGTCATTGTCGCGCCCACCCAGACGAGCATTTCGGTTCCGGGAAAAGCGCGCGCAAGCGCATAGATGCCGAGCTTGGTCGTAAACGCAGACAGGACCACCGTGCCGGTCTCGGTCGCTTCCGGATAGGCATCCTGCAGCCAATTGTGGAGCAAGGGGAACGAAACCTTGAGGCCGCAGGCCGCGAGGATCAGCGCCCCGCCCGGCGCCGCGAGCCCGATGTATCCGAAAGCGAGCGAGCCGGTGCCTGCCTGGTACATAAGCGCGCCGGCGAGCAGCAGCAGGCCCGATACCAGCTGCACCACCAGGTATCGCATTCCGGCCGCGAACGAGCGCTCGGTGCGGCGCGCCCAGATCAGCAGCACCGAGGCAATCGCGGTCAGTTCCCAGAACGCGAAAAGAGTGAGCATATCGCCGGCGAACACTGCGGCGATCGCGCTGCCGGCGTAAACAGGCGCCGCGGCGCGCTGAACGCCGTCTTTCACGTGCAGACCGTAGATTGCGTTCAGCAGCGCGGCGATCGCGAACACGTAACCAAACAGCAGGCTCAGCCGGTCGACGTGCATCAGCACGAGCGTGTAACCGAGCGCGTGTACCCGCGCGAAGTCGCCGTGTCCGAGAGCGACGAGCTGCGCGAGCGTCAGCAGCGGCGCCGCGAGCGAGATCGCGTCGCGCAGCCGTCCGCGCGCCGCCGCGGCGAATAGCCCGCCCGCGATCAGTGTGAGGCCGACCGGCCACTCAGCGATCATAGTAATCCTCGGGTCGCTTCACCAGCCGCCGCAGAATCTCCTTCGCCGCAAGCACCAGCGCCACGCAGGCGAAAAAGCCGTAGGCGGCGTAGAAACCGAACCACCCCGCCCAACCGAATTCCTCGTGGCGGTGCATCAGCAGGTCGGCCGCCAGCAGCAGCAGGCCCACAGTCCACAGCCCCCGGTAAATCTTGGTGACGTTCTCGCTTCGATCGAGCCAGTATTGCTTCCCGCGTGTGGTCATTGCCCCCCCTAGTCAGCCCCCGGCCAGCGCGCGCGCAAGAGCGAGCGGCACGCCCGCGTAGGCCGCGAACCCGAGAACTAGCGCCGAAGTCGCCATCATCGCCGCGATCATCGGCCAGGGCGCTTCGCCGTGCGCCGCCTGGCCGGCAGGCAGCGGGCGAAAGAACGCCGCATACACGATGGGCAGGAAGTAGGCCGCGTTGAGCAGAGTGCTCACCGCCAGCACCGCGAGCGCGACGTATTTCCCCGCCGCCGCGGCACCCGTGAATATGAACCACTTGCTGACGAACCCGGCTGCAGGCGGAATGCCGATCAGCGACAGCGCGCCTACGGTGAACGCGAGCATGGTCCACGGCATGCGCCGCCCGATCCCGTCGAGCTGGCTCACCTCAGTCTTGCCCGAGGCGGTGTAGATGGCGCCCGCGGCGAAGAAGAGCGTGATCTTGCTCACCGCGTGCGCGGCGATGTGCATCACCGCGCCGACGACCGTGAGCGGCGTGAGCAGCGCCGCCGCAAGGACGATGTAGGACAACTGGCTCACCGTCGAGTAAGCGAGCCGGCGCTTCAGGTTGTCGGAATTCAGCGCCACGATCGAGGCCGCGATGATCGTGAACCCCGCCACCGTAGGCAGCCAGTCGGCGGCGCGCAGCTTCGCCAGCGCGCCCACCCCGAAGACGTACACGATTACCTTGACCACGGCGAACACGCCCGCCTTGACCACCGCCACCGCGTGCAGCAGCGCCGAGACCGGCGTCGGCGCAACCATCGCGGCCGGCAGCCAGCGGTGCATCGGCATCAGAGCAGCCTTGGCGATGCCGAACATGTAGAGCGCGAGCAGCGCGCCCAGCGCGGCGTTCGATGCCGTGCCGCCGAGGATCCCGCCGGGCGTGAATTCGAGCGTTCCCGCGATCGCCCAGGTGGCGATGATCGCCGGCAGCAGCAGTCCGATCGAGGTGCCGAGCAGATAGCCGAGATAGGTCCGTCCGCCCGAGCGTGCCTCGGCATCGCCATGGTGGGTGACCAGCGGATAGGTCACCAGCGTCAGCGCCTCGTAGAACAGGAACATCGTCAGCAGGTTCGACGCGAACGCGACACCCATCGTCGCCGCCAACGCCAGCGCGAAGCAGACGTAGAACCGCGTCTGGTGCCGCTCGTCGTTGGCGCGCATGTAGCCGATCGAGTAGATCGAGTTGACGATCCACAGCCCCGAGGCCACCAGCGCAAAGACCATCCCGAGAGGCTCGACGCGGAAACCCAGTGCGATGCCGGGCAGCATCTCGAGCACGAACAGTTGCGGCACCGCGCCCCGCAGCACGCCGGGAAGCAGCCCGAGCACGCAGGCGAAAAGCGCCACCGCGGTCGCCAGCGTCACGCTTTCGCGCAGATTGGGCCGGCGCCCCGCGAGCGCGATCCCCGCGGCCCCGGCGACGGGCAGCACGAGCGAGGCGATGATCAGCTGCGCCGGGCTCAATGCGCCGCTCCAAGCAAGAGCAGGGCGGCGCGCCGTGCGCCTTCGACGGTGTAGGAGGTGTCGAAACCGAAGTAGATGCACGCCGCCACCAGCACCCAGGCGGGCACTAGCATCATGAGCGGCGCCTCGCCCGGCTCGGGGGTCTTTTCATCCGGCTCGCACAGGTAGGCCGCCTCGACGAAACGCCAGACATAGGCCAGCGCAATGAGCGAGGTCGCGACCACGAACGCGGCGAGCCACCAGCGCCCCGCCTCGATCGCCGCCAGCGCCAGGTACCACTTGCTGACGAAACCCGCGGTGCCCGGAATGCCGATCAAGGACAAGCCCGCGATCACGATTCCCAGCGAGGTGAGCGGCATCGTACGCCCCAGCCCGCGCACGCGGTCGAGCCCCGCGCGACCGGCGCGCAACGCGACACCGCCCAGCAGCAGGAAGAGCGCGCCCTTGGTGACACCGTGATTGAACAGATGCACCACCGCGGCGGTTAGGCCGTCGCGCGACGCCATGCTGGTCCCGAGCGTGATGTAGCCGATCTGGGCCACGCTCGAGTAGGCGAACAGGCGCTTCAGGTCGGTCTGATACAGCGCCACCAGCGACGCGCTGGCGATCGCAACGATCGACAGCGCGAGCAGGATCTCCCGCATCGGCAGCCGCTCGGCGACCAGCTGCAGCCCGAACACGCTGAAGTAGAAGCGCAGCAGCACGTAGACCGAGACCTTGGTCCCGGTCGCGGAAAGGAACGCGGTCACCGCCGAGGGCGCATAGGTGTAGGCGTTGGGCAGCCACAGATGAAGAGGGTAGAGCGCGAGCTTGAGCGACACGCCGACCGTGATGAAGGCCAGGCCCGCGAGCACCGGCCGCAGGTTCTCGACGTGCTGCAGACGCTGGGCCAGGTCGGCGATGTTGAGCGTCCCGGTCGCGAGGTACAGGATCCCGATCCCGATCACGTAGAAGGTCGCGCCGATGGTGCCAAGCACCAGATACTGGTACGCGGCGTATTGCGCCCGGCGATCGCGCCCGAGCGCGATCAGCACGTAGCTCGACAGCGACGAGATCTCCATGAAAACGAACAGGTTGAAGGCGTCGCCGGTGATCGTCATGCCGAGCAGCCCGGCCAGGCACAGGCACGACATGGTGTAGTAGAGGTACACCTGGTCGCGCGGCAACTCCGCGGCGACGCTGCGCCAGGCATACGGCACCACCACGGTCGCCATGCCCGAGACCAGCACCAGCACGAAAGCGCTCAGCGCGTCGACCCGATACTCGATGCCCCAGGGCGGCGCCCAGCTTCCGATGTGGTAGGAAATCGGGCCGTGCGCGGCGACCTCCGCGGCCAGCAGCAGCGCCGCGACGAAAGAGAAGGCGCAGGCCGCGGCGGCGATCGCCCACGCCGCCGAGGAGCGGCGGATCAGCACCGTGAGCGGCGCGGCCATCAGTGGCACCACCACCTCAAGCGCCGGCAGATGCGCGAACGTCACTCTTCGTCCCCGCCGGCGCGGTCGGCAGCGAGGATCTCGTCCTCCTCGATGCTGCCGTAAGCCTCCTGGATGCGCACCACCAGCGCGAGCCCGAGCGCCAGCGTGGCGACCCCGACCACGATCGCGGTCAGAATCAGCACGTGCGGCAGCGGATTGGAATACACCTTGAAGGCCGGCGAAATAATCGGGGCCGTACCGCCGATTAGCTTGCCGGGCGCGATATAGAGCAAGTAGACCGAAGTCTGGAAGATCGACAGTCCGATCAGCTTCTTCACCAGATTGCCGCGCGCGATGACGATATACAGACCCGCCACCATGAGCAGGATGGTGGCCCAGTAGCTGAAGTGGCCCGCGACGCTCACTCGTCCTCCGCGCTGCGCTTGCGGCCGGCGAACATGTAGAAGATCTTGAGCATCACGCCCGAAACGGTGATCGCAACCCCGACCTCGACCCAAAAGATGCCGCGTTCCTGGCCGTGCACCGGCGAGTGCGCGAGGACGAAGTAGTCCAGGTAGTTGCCGCCCAGCAACAGCCCCGCCACGCCGACGCTGGCGTAGATCAGCACTCCCAGCGCGACCATCGTTTCGACCAGCGGCTCCGGCACCAGCTGGCGCGCCGCCGGCAGGCCGAAGATCAGCGCGTAGAAGATGATCGTGGCGGCGATGATGACGCCCGCCTGAAAGCCTCCGCCGGGGCTGAAATCGCCGTGGAACTGCACGTAGAGCGCGAACACCAGCATGAACGGCATCAACAGCTTCGCGATGACGCGCAGGACGAGAAAGCCCCTCATGATTTCCGCTCGCCGTCCTTGCGTCGCCGGATGCGGCGCAGCAGTGCGATGACACCCGCGCCGGCAGTGAACACCACCGTGGTCTCGCCGAGCGTGTCGTAGCCGCGGTAGCTGGCGAGCACCGCGGTAACCACATTCGGCACGCCGGTCTCCTTGAGCGCGTCGTGCAGGTAGCGCGGCACCACATGGGTATTGATCGGCGCCATCGGGTCAGAAAAAGCGGGCAGACCGAGCGTGCCGTACACCAGCGCACCCGAAATCACGAGCGCGATGACGAGCGGCAGCCAGGGCCGCGTGAGCGGCTTGGCCTCCTCGCCCCCGCACAGATAAAGCGCCCCCAGCAGCAATACTGTCGAGATGCCCGCCCCGACCGAAGCCTCGGTCATCGCGACGTCGACGGCGTCGAGCGCCACCAGCACCGTCGCCATGAGAAAGCTGTAGGCCCCGCTCAGAATCACGACCGCGTACAGGTTGCGCTGCAGCGCGATACCGAGGGTCAGCGCGCCCATGAGCACCAGCAGGACGATGACGATCAGCTCTTCGATGACGCGTCCTCCTCTTCCGGTTGCGCCAGCAGCGGCTGCAGGCCCCGCGCCAGCGCGGCTTGTGCGAGCGCGTGGGTCGAGGTCGGGCTGGTGAAGAAGATAAGCAGGCCGATCGCGACCAGCTTCACCGTCACCAGCGTGAATCCCGCCTGCAGCATCAGCCCGAGCAGCATCAGGCCGGCGCCGAGCGTATCGGTGACGCTCGCGGCGTGCATGCGGGTGAAGAAATCGGGCATGCGCACCAAGCCAAGCGCGCCGATGATGCAGAACCCGCCGCCCGCGAGCAGCAGGATCCAGGACGCGAAGTCGATCAGCATGCTCATCTGGCCGTCGTCTCGTCGCCCGGCTCGCCGAGATCGCCGTAGCGGAAGAACTTAAGCACCGCGATCGTCCCGACCACGTTCAGCAGCCCGTAGACGATCGCAAGGTCGAGGAAGTCGGGCCGTCCGGTAAGAAAGCCGATCACCGCCAGCAGCAGCATCGCCACGGTGCCGATCGTGTTGGCGGCCTGCGCGCGGTCGAACACGGTCGGGCCGGCGAGCGCGCGCACTAGGGCGAGCGCGACCGTGACCAGCAGCGCCAGCGCGGCGGCAATGAACATTCAGGCGTTTCCTTCGAAGCGCCGCACGCGGCGGTCCATTTCACTGTCGACGCATCCCTCGGCGCCCGCGCGGGTAAGCCCGTGCACCAGGAACTCGTCGCGCCCGGCCTGCACCGTGATCGTGCCCGGCGTCAACGTGATCGAGTTCGCATGGGTGACCAGCCCCACGGTAGATTCCTGGCTCGGCCTGAACCTCACCAAGGTGGGGCTGATCGGCAGCTTCGGAGTCAGGATGATGCGCGAAACCTCGAGTCCGGCCTTCCAGATCTCTTTGATCAGCCATGGCCAGTACCCGAGCGCGGCCGGCGTGAGGTGCGCGGGGTGTCCCTCGCGGTCCATGACCTCCATGCGGCGCGCGAACAGCGCCACCGCCAGCGCCGAGCCAAAGCCCGCCGCGAGCAGAAACGGCGTGAAATAGCCCGACATCAGGATCCAGAAGGCGTAGAGAGCGGCGAGCAGGCCTGCGAGTTGTAGCATGGTTGTTATGCGCGAAGCGGCACCGGGGCCGTCGCGATTGTAGCCGCATGCGCGGCGCCAGGCCAAACCGCGCTCAGCGCACTCCGGCCGGCGTCCCGGCCCAGCGCGCAGCGGCTTCTCGCACCACGTCGGGCAAAGAGCCGCGCATCGTACGGCACTCGAGCAGCCAGTTTGCGTCGGAATAGCCGTGTCGCACGTCCGCGGCGAGCTCGGTAAGCGCGTCCGCGCCGCCTACCTTCAGGGCGTGGGGCATGACGGTCTCGATGGTCTGCAGAATATCCGCGCCGATCTTCTTCCTCCGGCTCTCGTACGGCTCGACCAGCTCGCCGCGGCAGCCGAAGCGGCTGGCCTCGAAACGGTTGAAGCTGTTGACCAGGTAGACTGCGCGGGCCGGCGCGCGCGGGCGCTCTTCCAGGTGATAGGCCGCGAGCGCCTGCGCATAGGCGCCCAGCAGCGCAGCCCGCTGCACCGTAAGCGGCGTGTCGCAGACGCGGATCTCGACCGTGCCGTATTCGGGCTTGGGCCGGATGTCCCAGTAGAAATCTTTCATGCTGGCAACGATGCCGAAGCCGCGCATCTTGTCGTAGTACTCGAGGAATTCGGCCCAATCGCGAACGAATGGCATGTGCCCGGCAAGCGGGAACGCGTTGATCGAGGTCAGCCGCGAGGACTGGAACTCGGTATCTTCGCCCTGGTAAAACGGCGAAGCGGCCGACAACGCGATGAAGTGCGGTACGTAGCGTGTGAGCATGTGGACCAGGTACACCGCGTCGTCGCCGCTCGAGCAGCCGACGTGGATGTGCTGGCCGAATACGGTGAACTGCTTGGCCAGGTAGCCGTAGCGCTCCAGGATCGCGCGGAAGCGGCCGGTCGGGAAGATGCGCCGGTCGGCCCAGTCGTGAAAGGGATGCGAGCCCCCGCCGGCGACGCGCAAGTTGAGCACGCCCGCCTCCTTCACCACCGCATCCCGCATCACGACCAGCTCGTCGCGCAGCGAGCCGTGATGCAGGTGGACCGAGCTGTTCAGCTCGACCATGCTTTCAGTGATCTCGGGCTTCACGGCGCCAGGCAGTTTGCGCTTGCCAAGCAGCTCGAGCAGGTCGGCAGCCCCGCGCGACAGGTCCAGGTCGTGCGCGCGCAGCAGCTGCAGCTCGAGCTCGACCCCGAGGCTGACCGCGGCGGAAGGCCTGAAGTCCATCTCGTCCACGGCGCCGGCCTCAGCCACCTTGCCCCCCCGGATGGGCCTCGCCGGCACGCCGCAGCGCGAACTGCGTCGCGAGCGGTCCGACCAGCTCCGAAAGCGCGACCGCGGCGAGCAGTATCCCGCCCAGCTGCTGGCCGAAGACGGGGAACAGCGCGCTTGTGTCGCGCACCATCCCGACCGCGAGTCCCGACATCGGGAGCAGGGCGATTGCCAGCAACCCGGCGCCGCCCGGGCGCACCCCGGACAGACGGCCGAAGACGAGGATCGCCAGCGCCTTGCCCAGGAACCGCACGACCAGCAGCGTCGCGACGAGCCACGCCGCCGTGGCCCATGCGCCGAACTTCAGGCCCGCGCCGGTGAGCACGAAGAGAATCACGAAAAACAGCTGCCCGCCATAGCCGAAGCGCAGCGGCATCAGGACGTGGCGCCGGTCGAGGTTGCGCGCCAGCATGCCGAGGGTCATCAGCGTGATCATGACCGACAGGTTGAGGCTGCGCGCAACGCCAACCGTCAGCACCACCATGGCCACCAGCAGCACGAACTGACGGTCCTCGCGCTTGCCGAGCCAGCGCGCGAGGCCCAGCATCAGCATGCAGGCGGCCACCCCCGCGAGCAGCGAGCCGCCGAGGATGTACGCGGGGCGCAGCAGCGCTTCGAGCCAACCCGCCCGCAGCTCCAGGTGCAGCAGCGGCAGCAGCAGGGTGAGCGCCGCGTAGGCGAAGACGCTGTTGACCGCCGTGAACAACAGCGTCCTTTCGGTGACCTGGCCTTCGGCGCGCAGCTCGTGGGAAACCAGCATCACCACCGCCGGCGAAGTGGCCGTGCCGATCGCCGCCGCGCTGGCCGCCAGCACCAGCTCGAACCCGAAGTAGACCAATGTGCCGAAGATCGCGCCGAAACCGAACAGGCTCTCGGCGACCGCCGTCACGAGTAGCCAGCGGTTGCGCTTGAGCCATCTCCAGTCGAAGCGGAACCCCAGCTCGAACACGATCAGTCCGACCGAGAGGTCGATCAGGACGCTGAGCGCGTGCAGCACCTCCCGACTCAGCACTCCGCTCATTTGCGGCCCGAGCGCAACGCCGGCCAGCGCATAGCCCGTGATGCGCGGCAGCGACGCGTAGCGGTTCGCCGCTTCGCCGGCGAGCAGACCCGCGGCGAGCAAGGCGCCGAACATGATCGGTGCCGACAGCGCAAACGGGAGCTGCGGCAGAAAGCTCAGATCCAACCATCCTCCTTGCGCGCCTGCCTAGCCGCGCGCCGCGAGCAGGAATTCGTCCAGTATCGGGGCGCTGTCGAGTACGCTGGCGTCGCCCGGGGCGTGGAACTCCGGATGCCACTGTACGGCGAAAATGTAACTCTTGCCCGAACCGCGGACCGCCTCGATGAGGTCATCGGGCTCGGACCGTGCCTCGACCTTCAGGTTCCGTCCCAGAGCCTTGATCGCCTGGTGATGAATCGAGTTGATGCGCGAGCTTTCGACTCCCGGATACAGGCGTGCCAGGCCCGAACCCGGCTCGATGCGCATCTCGTGCTGGTTCTTCTCGTAGGCTGCGGTTACGTGGGCTTGCGCTTTGGGCAGCTGGGTCCCGATGTCCTGGTAGAGCGTGCCGCCGAAGGCGACGTTGATCAGCTGCGCGCCGCGGCAGATCCCGAGCACCGGCTTGCCGGCTTCGACGAACTCGTGCAGCAGCTCGATCTCGTAGACGTCGCGCAGTCGGTCGCCGGCCCACTCCGCGTCCAGAGGCTCCTCGCCGTAGGTAAGAGGGCTGACGTCGGCGCCGCCCTGCAGCACAAGGCCGTCCAGCACACGTGCGTAGTCGCTAACGCGGATATTGCTGCGATGGAACAGGCTGTCCTTGTCGACCGTCGGCACCATGAACACCAGCACGTCGCGCGACATCACCCAGTGCGCAACCGACTGCTCGAGGTATTGCATCCGCTTGGACTGCAGACCGGTGGCATCGGGACGCGGGTGAAAAAGCCGTGCCGACATGCCGATGCGAAGCGGCGGCGGCGGCAGCCGGCGCGCCAGAAAGCCGCGCAGCATGCGCGTGCGGCCGGCGAGGTTATTGCGCCAGGCCGCAAAATCGATCGCTCGCATGCCCCGTGGCCCCGGCCGCGCGCAGCTCAGCCGACCAGTACGATATGAACGCGGTAAGGTCCGTGGGCGCCGAGCACTACGCTCTGCTCGATGTCGGCGGTCCGCGAGGGCCCTGAAATGAAGTTTACTGCGCGCGGCAACTGGCCCAGCTCCGCGCGCATCAGATCCCAGGCTTCCTCCATGTGTGGCACGAGGCGTGCCGCCGGCACGACCGCGACGTGCGTCTCGGGCAGCAGGCTCGCGCTTGCCGGTGTATCGGCGCCGGATACCATTGCCAGGGTGCCCGTCTCGGCGAGCGCGCAGAACACCCCGGTTACGCCCAACATGTCCTCGCCCCTCGCCGCCCGGGGCTCGAGCGCGAGGCCGGCGGCTTCCCAGTCCAGTCCCGCCAGACGCGGCCACACGCAGCCCGATTTGGGAAGGCGGTTTGCGTCGAGGTAACGCGCCACGGCGCCGGGCACTTCGGACATTGCCGCTACCCGCTCGCAGGTGCTCGCGCTCGCCTCGGCGTGCGCACGGAAGCGCGCGACGAGATCGCCCGGGATCTGCGGCATCGGTCCGCGCGGGTGCGCGCGTAGATAGCTCCGCAGCTGCTCACGTTCGACCGCTGGAGGCGAGGCACCGCCGCGCGCCTGGCGTCTGCGGATCGCGGCGAGGATCTCTTCCCTCGATCCCATCTAGTCGAGCGCCTTGACGAGGTCTTCGACCACCTTCTTCGCATCGCCGAACACCATCATGGTCTTGTCCATGTAGAACAGCGGATTATCGAGGCCCGCGTAGCCGGCCGCCATCGAGCGCTTGTTGACCAGCACCGTGCGGGCCTTGGCCACCTCGAGGATCGGCATGCCGTAGATTGCGCTTCCCTTCTCGTGCGCGAGCGGGTTGACCACGTCGTTCGCCCCCAGCACCAGAACCACGTCGGTGGTGCCGAACTCGCCGTTGATGTCGTCCATCTCGAACACCTGGTCGTAGGGAACCTCGGCTTCGGCGAGCAGCACGTTCATGTGTCCCGGCATGCGGCCCGCGACCGGGTGGATCGCGTAGCGCACCGTCACGCCCTTCTCGATCAGCTTGTTCGCCATTTCCTTGACCGCGTGCTGCGCGCGCGCCACCGCCAGTCCGTAGCCCGGCACGATGATGACCGACTCCGCGTTCGCCATCATGAACGCAGCGTCGTCCGCCGAGCCCGAGCGCACGGCCTTCTGTTCGCCGCCCGCTGCCGCGCTGCCTTCGGCGGCACCGAAGCCGCCCAGGATGACGCTGAAGAACGAACGGTTCATCGCCTTGCACATGATGTAGGAGAGGATCGCGCCCGAGGAGCCGACCAGCGAGCCGGCGATGATCAGCATCGAGTTGTTGAGCGAGAAGCCGATGCCGGCCGCCGCCCACCCCGAATAGCTGTTCAACATCGAGATCACGACCGGCATGTCGGCGCCGCCGATCGGGATGATGATCAGCACCCCGAGCACGAAGGCGATCGCCGTCATGACGATGAACGGCGTCCAGGCCTTGTCAGGCGCAAGGAAGAACGCCAGGCCAAAGCCGATCATGACGATCGCGAGCGCAAGGTTGAGCAGGTGCTGGCCCTTGAACACCACCGGCGCCGAGGAGAACAGGCGGAACTTCTTGCCCAGCCCCGCAAGCTTGCCGAACGCGATCACGGAGCCCGAGAAAGTGATCGCGCCGACGAATGTGCCGATGAACAGCTCGAGCCGGTTGCCGGCGGGCAACGGGTCGTGCTCGCCGAACGCGCCCGGATTGTTGACCACCGCGATCGCGATCAGCACCGCGGCCATGCCGACCATCGAGTGCATCGCCGCGACGAGCTCGGGCATCTGGGTCATCTGCACCCGCCGCGCGACAATCGCGCCGATGGTGCCGCCGACCAGCATCGCGATCAGGATCAGGTCGAGCCTGCCGCGCGCCACCACCGCGATGGTCGTGACCACGGCGATGGTCATGCCGACCATGCCGAACAGGTTGCCGCGGCGCGCGGTGGTCGGCGAAGAAAGCCCTTTCAGCGCCAGGATGAAGCAAACCGAGGCGAGCAGGTACCAAAGGGTAAGCTGGTTCGCGCTCATTTGCCGCCCTCTTTCTTCGGTTGCCTCTTCTTGAACATCTCGAGCATCCGCTGGGTGACCAGGAAGCCGCCGGCGACGTTCACCGACGCCAGTGCGACCGCGACCACGCCGAGGATCGAGCCGAAGTCCGTCTCGTTCGGCGCCGCGGCGAGGATCGCGCCGACGATGATTACCGACGATATCGCGTTGGTGACGCTCATCAGCGGCGTATGCAGCGCCGGCGTCACGTTCCAGATCACGTGGTAGCCCACGAACACCGCGAGCACGAAAACCACGAGGTTTAGGATGGTGGGATCTACGATTCCTGACATTTCAGCCTCGCTTGGTTACTGCACCGTCCGCGCACACCATGGTGCCGGCGATGATCTCGTCTTCCTTGTCCAGCTTGAACTCCCCGCTCTTCGGATCGAGCATCAAGACGAGGAAGTTGTACAGGTTGCGCGCGTAGAGCGCCGAGGCGTCGAACGGCACCGTACCAGGCAGGTTCGTCAGCCCGATGATCTTGACGCCGTGCTTGAGCACGATCTTGCCGGCCTCCGAGCCCTCCACGTTGCCGCCCTGCTCGACCGCGAGGTCGACGATCACGGAGCCCGGCTTCATCTGCCGCACCGTGTCGTCCTTGATCAGCTTCGGCGCCGGCCGCCCCGGGATCAGGGCCGTGGTGACCACCACGTCCGACTGCGTCGCGCGCTGGTGCACCAGCTCGGCCTGCCGACGCATCCAGTCAGCCGGCATCGGCCGCGCGTAGCCGCCCACGCCCTGCGCGATCTCGCGCTCCTCGTCGGTCAGGTAGGGAACGTCGAGGAACTTGCCGCCGAGCGACTCGATCTGCTCCTTCACGGCCGGGCGCACGTCCGAGGCCTCGATCACCGCACCCAGACGCTTGGCGGTGGCGATCGCCTGCAGCCCCGCGACGCCGGCGCCGAGAATCAGCACGCGCGCCGCCTTCACGGTCCCCGCAGCGGTCATCAGCATCGGGAAAAAGCGGCCGATCTCGGCCGCCGCCAGCACCACCGCCTTGTAGCCCGCGATGTTCGCCTGCGACGAAAGCACGTCCATCGACTGCGCGCGCGAGATGCGCGGCAGCGACTCCATCGCGAAGCCGGTGATGCCGCGCTTGGCAAGCGCTTCGATGCCGGCCGCGTCGAAGGGGTTGAGAAGGCCGATCAGCAGCGACTTGGGTTTGAGCAGCTCCAGCTCGCCTGCCGCCGGCGCGCGCACCTTGAGGACCACTTCCGCGTCGTAGGCCTCGGCCGCCGAGGGGACCAGCTTCGCCCCCGCTGCCTCGTAATCCTTGTCAGGAATGCTCGAGCCGCTGCCCGCGCCCGATTCAACCCTCACATCGTTCTTGGCAGCGAGCTTCTTGACCGTCTCGGGGGTCGCGGCAACGCGGGTCTCGCCCCCAAGGGTCTCGGCGGGAACGCCGATTCTCATGGCATGGTTCTCCCTTGTTTGTATTGCGGCGATTCTAGCGCGAGCGCGGTACGAAAGCGCGCTCTAACAGCTCAAATATGGCATGCGCGATAAGTGCGAGGGCCGCCGCGGGCAGCGCACCGGCGAGCAGCATGACATCGTCGTTGAGCGCCAAACCCTGCACGATGCGCTCGCCGAAGCCTCCGGCGCCGATGAACGCGGCGATTGTCGCGGTACCGACATTTATCACCGCCGACGTCTTTATCCCCGCAAGGATAGTAGGCATTGCGAGGGGCAGCTCGATCTTCGCCAGGATCGTTCTTCGCCTCAGGCCGAGCGCCAGGGCTGCCTGGCGAAGCCCCGCGGGTACGCCGCCCAGGCCCGCGTGCGTGTTGCGCACGATAGGCAGCAGCGCGTACAGGAACAGCGCGATCAGTGCCGGCCACAGCCCGATGGTGCCGGTGACCGGGATCAGGAACGCGAGCAGCGCGAGCGCCGGAATGGTCTGCACAAGCCCCGTGATCGCGAGCACCGGCTGCGCCACTGCGCGCAGCTTGGCGGCGGCAATGCCGAGCGGGACGCCCACGAGCACCGCCGCTGCGAGCGAAGCCAGCACCAGGAAGACATGCTCGCGCAGCAAGCGCCAGAAGTCCGGCGCGAAAACCGCGGCCACGAGCGAGCGCCGCTTTACGCTGTCGTGGCCCGAGAGGAATTCCGTGGCCACGGCGGCGAACGAGTGGCCGTCCAGCTCGGCGCGCGCGTTGAGCCGCATCATGCGCGTCGCGTCTATCTTGCCCTTGAGCCGGCGAAACGCCGCGAAAGCCGCGGGGAAACGCTTCGGCGCGTCGAGGCGGTACAGCAGTACCGCGTCGTAAACCGGGAAGAACTTGCGGTCGTCCTGCAGCAGCGCGATGTGGAAGCGCAGGATCTTGGCGTCGGTGGTGTAGACGTCCATCGCATCGATTTCACCGTGCTCCAGCGCCTCGTAGGCCAGCCCGTGGTCGAGCCCGCGCGGTTTCTGCGGCAGCCCGTAGGCCGCCTTGAGGCCTGGCCAGCCGTCGCGCCGGCCGAGGAACTCGTGGCCGAAGCCGAACCTGAGCGCGGGATACCGCGCCAGGTCCGAGATCCTCTTTATGCCCAGCTTCTCGGCCTCGCTGCGGCGCATGCCGATCGCGTAGGTGTTGTTGAATCCGAGCGGCGCCGCGGCCTCGAGCCCCAGCTTGTGCAGGCGCGCGTTCAGCGCAGCCAGGTCCGGTGCCCGTTGGCGCATCTTCAGGATCTCGCGCGCGATGGTGCCGGTGTATTCCGGATAGATGTCGATCGCCCCGGCGCGCAAGGCCTGGAACAGTATCGCGGTGCCGCCCATCCCCGGACGATGCTCGGCCGGCTGGCCTGCGGCGCGCGCGGTCTGGGTCAGGATCTCGCCCAGGATATAGGACTCGGTGAAGCGTTTTGAGCCGACCTGAAGTGGCTCGTCCGCGCGCGCGCCGCCCCACGCTGCAAGCGCAATCGCCGCCGCAAGCAGTGCCGCAGACGCCTTCAGGCGGCGAGCTCCACATCCAGGAACTGCAGCGCGGCGAGGCTCGCGTACAGCCCCGCTTCGCGCATCAGTTGCGCATGCGTGCCCTGGGCCACGATCGCGCCGCGCTCCATCACGACGATCCGGTCGGCGTGGCGCACCGTGGCGAGCCGGTGCGCGATCACGAGCGTCGTGCGCCCGCGCTCGAGCTCGCCGAGCGCCTTTTGCACCATGCGTTCGCTGGCGGCGTCGAGCGAGCTGGTCGCCTCGTCCAGCAGCAGAATCGGCCGATCGGCGAGCAACGCGCGGGCGATCGACAGGCGCTGGCGCTGCCCACCAGATAGCGTCACGCCTCGCTCGCCGAGCGGCGTGTCGAAGCGCTGCGGCAGTCGTTCGATGAATTCGAGCGCGAAGGCGCGCTCGCAGGCGCGCTCGACCTCGGCGCGCTCGGCCTGCGGACGCCCGTAGCGGACGTTGTCGAGCACGCTGGCCGCGAAGATCACGGGTTCCTGCGGCACCACCGCGAGCAGGCGGCGCAGCGCGCGCGGCTCGAGATCGCGCAAATCGGTGCCGTCGATCCTCACCGTGCCGGCCTGCGGGTCGTAGAAGCGCGCCAGCAAGGCGAACACCGTCGACTTGCCGGCACCCGAGGGGCCCACCAGTGCCACGCGCTCGCCGCGCGCCACGCGCAGCGAGAAGCCGTGCAGCGCAGTGGACCCCGGACGCGCTGGGTAGGCAAAACTCACGCCGTCGAATTCGATCTCGCCAGCCGCCTCCGGCCCGACATGCTTCGGCTGCGCCGGCGCAACGATCCCGGGCTGCGTCTCGAGCAGCTCGACCAGCCGCTCGGTGGCGCCGGCCGCGCGCTGCAGCTCGCCCCAAACCTCCGACACGGTGCCGGCGCCGCCGGCCACGACCAGCGCGTAGAACACGAACGCCGACAACTCGCCCGCGGTGAGTCGGCCGGCGAGCACGTCGTAGCCGCCGAGCCACAGAATCAGGCCTACCGCGCTGAACGCAATCAGCATCACGCTCGAGATCAGCAACGCTTTCTGCCGGATGCGCGCGACGCCCGCGCCATATGCGGCCTCGGCGTGCCCGGCGAAATTCGCCCGGTCGGCGTCCTCGTGCGCGTAGGCCTGGACAGTGCGGATCTCGTGGATGGCCTCGTCGACGTAGGCCGACACGTCAGCGACCCGATCCTGGTTGTCGCGCGACAAGCGCCGCACGCGCCGCCCCAGCAACAGGATCGGCACCAGTGTCGCGGGAACACCGAGCAGAACCATGAGCGCGAGCTTCCAGCTCACCACGAAAAGCATCACCGCGGCGCCCGTCATCATCAGCAGATTGCGCACGAACATCGACAGGCCGAAGCCAATGACCTGCTGCAGCAGCGTGGTATCGGTGCTGAGGCGCGAAATCACTTCGCCGGTGCGGGTAGCCTCGAAGAAACCGGGCTCTAGTCCGAGGATGTGGTCGAAAACCGCGCGCCGCAAGTCCGTGATGACCCTCTCCCCGGTGGTCATCATGAGGAAGAAACGGAAGTAGGTTGCGACCGCGAGAACTGCGGCCACCGCGATCATCGCCCCGAGCGCTTCGTCGAGCAGACGCGGGTCGCCGCTGCCGAAGCCGTTGTCGACCACGTGCTTGAGGCCCTGCCCGAGCGCGAGCACGCACGCGGCGGCGATCACCAGCGCCAGCACCGCGCCCGCAATGCGGGCGCGGTATGGCAGCATGAAACGCGCAAGGCGCGCGAACTGTCGCCAATCGCCGCGCCGCAGCGCCGGCGACAGCCTGGATTGCGGGCCGCTCATGCGGTCACTATACCGCGTGCTTCAGCGGCCGTAGAACCAGTATTGGTTCCCGCCGAGCTGCTTGGCGTGGTACATCGCCACGTCGGCGTTGCGAAGCAGCGTCTCGCCGTCGCGAGCGTCGGCCGGGTAGACCGAGATGCCGATGCTCGCGCCGATGCGGAACGTTCGCCCGTCGACGCGAAACTCCGGCTCGAGCGCGCGCAGGGCCTTCTCGGCGACGAACTGGCAGTCCGACTCGCGCTGCAGGTCCGGCAGCAGCGCCACGAACTCGTCGCCGCCGTGACGCGCCAGGGTGTCGGCTTTGCGCATGCAAGCCGACAGCCGCTGCGCCACCTCGCGCAGGACGGCGTCGCCCGCTCTGTGTCCGAGCGCGTCATTGACTTGCTTGAAGTCGTCCAGGTCGATCAGCAGCGCGGCGACCTTGGTATCCTTCCGCTGCGCCAGGTACACCGCCTGCCGCATGCGGTCGTCCAGCAGGCGGCGGTTGGGCAGTCCGGTGAGCGTGTCGTGATAGGCGAGGAAGCGCACCTCCTCTTCCTGACGCTTGCGCTCGGTGATGTCCTGCGATACGCCGATCATCTTCGCGGGGGCGCCCTCCGTGTGCCTGAGCACGGACCCGTGCGCCGATACCCAGCGAACCTCGCCGTCGCGCGTGACGACGCGGAACTCGGCGGCGTACGGCTCTCTCGAAGCGAGCGCATCGCGTCCTGCCGCCAGATAGCGCTCTCGATCCTCGGGGTGGACCATCTCGCGGAAATCCGGGTAGCTATGGGAGCGCTCGTCCGGTCGCCCGATCAGCCCTCCCGGGTCGCGGCCCCAGGTCAGCTTGTCCGCGCCCAGATCCCACTCCCAGTAATAGAGGTCGGCGGCGTCAACCGCGAGGCGCAGCTTCTCGACGTTCTCGTGCAGCGCCGCGGCGGCGCGCCTGTGCTCGCTCACGTCATGAGCCGTGCCGGTAGCACCGACGATGGCGCCCTTTTCGTCGCGCAGCACGGTGGCGTTGAACGACAGGTCCACGTAGCTTCCGTCGCGCCTCGTGTGTCGCGTTTCGTAGTCGAACACCTGCTCGCCTTCGATCACGCGGCCGAACACCGCGGCGTCGCGCTCGCGTACCGCCTGCGCACTGCGCTCGATCAGCGCCCGGCCGACCAGCTCATCCACTGCGAAACCGTAGATGCGCTGCGCGGCACCCGGGTTCAGGTAGGTCCAGCGCCGCTCGAGATCGATCGACCAGATGAGGTCGTTCGAGGTCGCGACGAGGTTGCGGTAGAGGGCCTCGCTCGCCCGCAGCGCCTGTTCGGCGGCGATGCGCTCGCTCGCGTCGGAAAAGACGAAGATCGCGGATTCCTGAGGTGATGCCGGGTCCAGCGAGCGCCCCAGCGCGCGGCACCACAAGCGCGTGCCGTCGCGGCGCGCCAACCTCGAATCGCCCTCCACGATCTCGCCGCCCGCCAGCCGGCGATAGGCCTCTTCGCCCACCGCGTCCCATTGCTCGTCCGAGGCGAACCAGACGCGCGTCGGCTTGCCTTGCAGCTCGCCCGGGCTGTAGCCGAGCATCTGCTCCAGGCGCCGATTGCAGCGCAGAATCACCCGCCGCTCGACGAAGGCGACCCCGACCGGCAGGGTGTCGAGCACCAGGTTCTCCTCCGCCAGCACGGCGAGATAGGCGTCCTGGGCTCGCTTGAGGTCGGTGATGTCGGCCACCACACTGACGTAGCCGCCGAGCCCGGTGCGCACCGACTTTCCCTGCTTCCAGCGTCCGTCCCGGGTCTGGAACTGGCGCAACTCGCCGCTTCCCTCGCGATGCTGGCGCACGTGCTGTTCGATCCAGTCCTCCTGTCGCCCTTCAAAACCGTATGGGTGCTCGGCACGGAACAGGTTGCGCGCGATCTCGAGGTAGGACACGCCAGCCAGTTCGGCTGGCCCCCGCCCGTCGCCGTACAGCCGGGCGTAAGCATCGTCGCAAACGATCAGGCGATCGTCGCTGTCCCACACCGCCATCGCTTCGGGAAAGCTCTCGATCGCGTCGCGCAGGCGCGCCTCGCTGCCGGCAAGCCGCTCGACCAGCTCCTGATTGCGCAACCGGGTGCGCAGCGCCTCGACCACCGCGCCGTGGATGTCGCGGTAGACCCGCACCATGACCACGCCGAACACGACGACCGTCATGCCGAGCAGCTTGTAGGTCCGGCCTGGCTGCAACAGCAGCTGCGCCGCGATCGCGAGCGAGGGCAGCGCGGCGAAGGCATAGAACGCAAGCCGGCTCGCGGCATAGATCCCGGCCGCGCCGATGATGCTGCCGCCCACCACGAACACCACCGCCATCTGCACCAGGGGGCCGGCGGCCGGAAACAGCACTGCCGGCGCGTACGCCCAAGTCAAGCCCGTGGCGAGCGCACCGAGCGCGAAGCGCTGCTCCCACGCGCGCGCGGGGCCTGCGCTCCCCGTACTGCCGAAGCTGCGGTGCAGCGCAACGCGTGCCAGCGTCACTGCAACTACGGCCGCATACCACCCCAGCAGCGCAGCCTCGTCCCGCGCGCCCCACAGCACGGCGACCAGAATGGCCGCGTTGACCAGCGTCGTCGCATACGCCGGCCGAGCCACCCGGTAAAGGGTGGAGACCCGCGCCGCTTCCAGGCTTTGGTCCTGGTCCGCTGCTTTCCCGCGCAGCTCCATCTCAGAATTCAAGCAATGCTTCCAGCACGGCGCACCAGGCCATGCCCAGGTTTTCCAGGCTGTAGCCGCCGCCGCCGAAAGCCATCAAGCGTCCCTCTGCATGACGCTCCGCGAGCGCAGCGAGCCGCCGCGCGGCGTGCGCATGGGCCGCGGCCGTGAGGCGCAGATCGGCCAGCGGATCGCCCGCGAGGCTGTCGGCGCCGCATTGCAGGATCACGAACTGCGGCGCGTAGCGGTCGATGAAGGATTCGGCTTCGTCCCAGGCGCGGAAGAATTCCGCATCGCCCGCGCCCGGACGCAGCGGCAGGTTGAGCTTGGTGCCGAGCGCAGAGCCCGTTCCCGCCTCGTAGGCGAAACCGGAGCCGGGATACAGAAACGATCCGTCCTCGTGGATGTCCGCGACGATCAGCTCGGGGTCGTCCTCGAACTCGTAGTAAACGCCGTCGCCGTGGTGTACGTCGATGTCGACGTAGGCGATGCGGCGAATGCCGTGCTCGGCGCGCAGCGCTTCGATCAGCACGCCCAGATCGTTGAATACGCAGAAGCCCGCCGCCGCGTCGCGGCGCGCGTGGTGCAGCCCGCCGATCGGCTGAAAGGTGCGCCGCGCCTCGCCGCGCACGATGCGCCGCGCACCCTCGAGCGCCGCGCCAACCAGGTGCGCCGCGACCTCGTAGCAGCCCGGAAATGCGGGCGTGTCGCCGTAGTCGAGGTAGCCGGAGCCCTCGCGCGAGGCGGCAATTACGCGCTCGACGTACTCGGGGCGGTGAAAGCGCTCGATCTCTTCGCGCACCGCGGGCGCGGATGACACCAACGTGACGCGGGCGTCGATTCCGCGCGCCGAGGCAGTGCGCCAGAACGCACCCTGGCGGTCAATCGAGAGCGGGTGCCCGGCGGGAAAACCGTAGCCGCCGAGCTCGTCACTCAGGAACAGGTGCGTCGCGCCCGGCATCGCCCGGCCCTCCGTTTTTCAGGCCGATCGTTCGACTTGCACCAGGCAATCGTAGAAGGTCGCGCCGCCGCCCAGATCGGCGGTGCGCTGCGAGGTGACCTGGTTCGCATTGCGGCCGTCCGGCGAGTACTTCTTCCACCATACCGACGGCGCCACCACCACGCCGCGCCGCGGCTTCGCGTTCACCTTCGCGCGCAGGCTGAATTCGCCGCGCGCGTTGAACACCCGCACCAGGTCTCCGTCGCGGATCCCGCGCGCCGCCGCGTCTTCGGGGTGCATCTCGAGCTGCGGCTCGCCTTCGAAGTCTCGGAAGCGCTTCAGGTTGGCGAAGGTCGAGTTGAGGAAGTGGCGCGCCGGCGGCGACAGGAATGCGAGCGGGTAGCGCTCGGCAAGCGCCGGATCGCTGACCACCGACTCTGCAGGCGGATTGAAGAACGGCAGCGGGTCGAGGCCCTGCCGGGCCAGCGACTCGCTGTAGAACTCGCATTTGCCGGACGGGGTCGGAAAGCCGCCCTCCGCGAACGGCGCGAAGCGCTCTGGCACCTGCAGCCGATGCCAGCCCTTTTCCTTCACTTTGCGCCAGGCTACGCCGCGCATGCGCGGGCTGGCCGAGGCAAGCGCCTGCGCGCAAATGTCCTCGTCGCTGTCGCGAAAGCACGGCTCGTCGAACCCCATGCGCGCGGCGAGCCGCCTGAACACTTCCGAGTTCGGCAACGATTCGCCCACCGGCGCGATCGCCGGGCTGTTGCCGAGCACGTAAAGGTGGCCGTAGGACTTGTGCACGTCGTGGTGCTCGAGTTGCGTCGTCGCGGGGAGGACGATGTCGGCGTAGTCGGCGGTGTCGGTGATGAACGAGTCCATCACCACGCAGAACAGGTCCTCGCGCGAGAAACCGGCGATCACCTTCTCCGAGTCGGGACAGACCGCGACCGGGTTGTTGTTGTAGACGATCGTCGCGCGCACCGGCGGGTCGGCACGCGTCAGCGCGTCGCCGAGTGCAGACTGGTTTATCACCCTCGGCCGGCGCTCCCCGAGCAGGTCCGGGCGCTCGAGCGCGGCGTGGTCGAAGCCGTAGAAGTCCGCAGTGGTCAGGACGATGCCGCCGGCCGCCTCGCGCCAGGCGCCGGTGAGCGCGGGCAGGCAGGCGATGGTGCGGGCGGCGATTCCACCACCGGCGTGGCGCTGCATGCCGTAATTGAGGCGGATCGCCGCCGGACACACGCTGGCGTACTCGCGCGCGAGGTTCACCACCTCTTCGACCGTGATGCCGCAGGTCTGCGCCGCCCATTGCGGCGTATGGCGCTTGACCCGCTCGGCGAGCTGCTCGAAGCCCAGCGTATGGCGCGCGATGTATTCGCGGTCGAGCAGGCCGTCGGCGATCAGCACGTGCATCATGCCGAGCGCGAGCGCGCCGTCGGTGCCGGGCAGCGGCGCGATATGTTGGCTGCATTTCTCCGCCGACAGGCTGCGATAAGGGTCTATCGCCACCACCTTGGCACCGCGGCGCTTGGCCTGCTGCACCCGCGACCACAAGTGCAGATTGGACACCACCGGATTCGCGCCCCACAGGATGATGAGTCTCGCCTCGTCGAAGCGCTCCGGGTCCATGCCCACCGAGCCGCCGAGCGTCGCCTTGAGGCCGAACTTGCCGGCGCTCGAGCACAGGGTGCGGTCGAGCAGGGACGCGCCGAGCCTGTGAAAGAAGCGCCGATCCATCGAGCTGTACTGCACCATCCCCATGGTGCCGGCGTAGCTGCACGGAAGGATGGTTTCGGCGCCTTCGGGAGAGGCGGCGAGCGCCTTGAGTCTCGCGGCAATCTCGTCCAGCGCCTCGTCCCAGCCGATGCGGCGGAACTCGCCGCTGCCCTTCGGCCCGACGCGCCTGAGCGGGTGCAGCACTCGCTCGGGCGCGTAGGTACGCTCGAGGTAGTGGGCGACCTTGGTACACAGCGTACCGTCGGTGAACGGCATCGACGGATCGCCCTGGACTTTGATCGCCACGCCGTCTTTCACGCTGACCAGCATCGCGCAGGTGTCGGGGCAGTCGTGCGGACAGGCCGCGCGAACCACTTTCACCTCGCCGTCGGTCGGCGCCAGCGCGTCCGCGGTCTCGGGGGCGTTCATGCGGGAATTGTACGCTGCAGCGCCTCGTCGACCAGCTCGATCCAGTGCCTGACCGGGATCTCGGTTCCAGCCTGCAGATGGGCGAGGCAGCCGACGTTCGCGGTCGCGATCCGGGCCGGGACACCCGCCTGCAACGCGCCGAGCTTGCGCGCGCGCAGCTCGAGCGAGAGCTCTGCCTGCATGATCGAATAGGTGCCTGCCGAGCCGCAGCACAGGTGCGGCTCGGCTACCGGCGTGAGCTCGTAGCCGGCGCGCTCGAGCAGCGCCTCGACCACGCCGCGAATCTGCTGCCCGTGCTGCAGCGAGCACGGCGACTGGAACGCGACTTTCCCACAAGGCGTCGCGCCGCCAAGCCGCTCGCCGAGCGCATCAGCCTCGGCGGAGACGACCTCGGACAGGTCGCGCGTCATACCGGCGATGCGCGCCGCCCTCTCGCGGTAGACAGGGTCCTCGCCAAGTAAATGTGCATATTCCCTGACCGTCGAGCCGCAGCCGCTCGCCGTCATCACGATCGCCTCGACCTCGCCGCGCTCGACCGACGGCCACCAGACGTCGATCAGCCTGCGCATGTCGTCGCGCCCGCCAGCCTGGTCGTTCAAATGGAAGCGCACCGCGCCGCAGCAGCCCGCGCCGCGCGCTTCCAGCAGCGAGACGCCGACCCGATCGAGAACGCGCGCCGCTGCGGCGTTCACTGACGGCGCGAGCACCGGCTGCACGCAGCCCGCGAGCACGAGCATCCTGCGCGCATGGCGCGGGGCCGGCCAAGAACCGGCTGCCGGCGCGCGCGGCGGCACTTTCGCCTTCAGCGCGGCGGGCAGCAACGGTCGCACCAGCTGCCCGAGCCGCAACGCGGCGCCGAACAGGCTCGTGCTCGGCAGAGCGAAAGCGAGAGCGCCACGCACGGCGCGCTCGAGCAGGCCGCGCGGCGCCCGCTCGTCCACCAGCGCGCGCCCGATGTCGACCAGCCTGCCGTACTGGACGCCCGACGGGCAGGTCGACTCGCAGGCGCGGCAGGTCAGGCAGCGGTCGAGGTGCAGGCGCGTGCGGTCGGTGACCGGCGTACCTTCGAGCGCCTGCTTGATCAGGTAAATGCGTCCGCGAGGCCCATCGAGCTCGTTCCCGAGCAGCTGGTAGGTGGGGCAGGTCGCGGTGCAGAACCCGCAATGCACGCACTTGCGCAGGATCGTGTCCGCCTCGCGTCCCTGCGGCGTGTCGCGGATAAAGTCGGCCAGATTGGTCTGCATTGTTCAGATGCCGCTGCAGGCTCTATAGTTGCGCCGGCCATGCGCAAGAGGAGGCCGCGTGGAGCGACCAAACTGGAAGATGATCCTGCCGCTGGCCGCGGTGACGGGGTTCGTGCTGACCGGGTTCTGGGGCCTGCTGCTCGGGCCCATCGCCGCGGTCCCCGTCGTTTCCTGGCAGCGACGGCGCGACGGCGCCGAGCTGGCCGACGACGAGGAGCGCCGGCTGGCCGAATTCATGGCCGAGACGCTCGCCGCTACGGCGCGCAACAAGCCGCTCCCGCAGGCAACGGCCAGGCCGAGCCTCGAGGAAACGAGGGCGCGCGTCGCGCAGCTGGACGAAGCCGCACTGTTCGAAGCCTTTGCGGCGGCGCGCCTGGCGCTGATCGAAAACGACCGTGACGCGCAGGCGGCTGCGTCGATGGCGCTGCTCGCCAGACGCCTGGCGCCCGGCGAAGCGCTGGCTGGATTGCGGCAGCGGACCGCGGTGCACGCCATAACACTATGCCTCGCCAACGGCCAGGCCGCGGCCGCAGCAAGCGTATTCGCCGAATACCTCGACGAGCGCGCCGGCCTGCGCCTCACTCCCGCGCAGTGGGGCGCGCTCGGACGCGCCCTGCTCGGCCAGGGCAGTTTCATCCCGTCGGCCTGGGCGCTGCACGCGGGTGCGCTGCTGGCGGGCGACGCGGTCGGGGCGCAGAAGCGGTTGATCGAGGTTGCGGACAAGGCAGGCGCCGCGGGGCAATCCGAGGCCGCCTTCCGGCTGTACCGTACGCTTCTGACCAAATACCCGGATACTCCGTTCGCGCAGTTCGCGCGCGAAAACATGAAGCTCGAGGAAAAGCGCCTGGTCACAGCTCGGGGTACATCCGGCCAGGGCTGAAGATCCGCGCAGGGTCGAACACCGCCTTGAGCTCGCGGTGCAGCTTGAGCTGAACCTGTGCGAGCGGCGCGAACGCCCCGGGCGATTTGTCGCGCGCGCGAAACAGCGTCGCGTGTCCGCCCGCGCGCTGCGCGGACTCGCGGATGGTGCGTGCGTCGCCGGCACCGGCCAGCCAGCGCAGCGCCCCGCCCCACTCGATCAGCTCTTGTTCCGGAAGGCGCAGCGGCGCTGCCCTCGAGGGCAGCGACAGGCGCCATAGGGGCGCCTCGGCCGCGAAGTACGGATGCGACTGCTCGCGCACGCCCGTCCAGAAATCCTGCGCGTGCGTCACCTCGTCGCCGCCAAGCTTGTCGCGCGCCGCGCGCACGGCGCTTTCCGCGCCCGAGAGCCGCACGTTCAGCTCGCCCTTCAGGTAACAGGTGGCGGAGATCGGCAGCGGCTTGGCGGCCCACTGATTCATCCATTCGAGCGCCTTGTCCTGTGGGGCTTCGAGCCGCAGGGTTCTCTCCACCGGCGGGCGCGGCAGCACCTTGAGCGAGACCTCGAGTATCACGCCGAGCGTGCCGAGCGATCCCGTGAGCAGGCGCGAGACGTCGTAGCCGGCGACGTTCTTCATGACTTCGCCGCCGAACGCGAGCACGCGGCCGCGTCCGTCGAGCAAGCGCGTGCCGAGCACGAAGTCGCGCACCGCGCCGGCGCTCGCGCGCCGCGGGCCCGACAGCCCGGCGGCCACGCAACCCCCGAGCGTCGCGTGCGCACCGAAATGCGGCGGCTCGAACGGCAGCATTTGGCCTTTCGCCGCCAGCACCCGCTCGAGCTCCGCGAGCGGCGTGCCGCAGCGCGCCGTAATCACAAGCTCGCTCGGCTCGTAGCTGACGATGCCGGCGTAGGAGCGGGTGTCCAGCGGCTCGCCCGCGGGCTCATTGCCGTAGAAGTCCTTGCTGCCGCCACCGCGTGGGCGCAACGCCTGCGCGCCCTGGGCGGCCGCCCGCACCCGTTCGACCATCGCGTCGAGGACGGCCTGCATCAGAAGCGCGGCAGATCGGAGAACGGCAGCTGCCCGCCGTGCACGTGCATGCCGCGGTACTCGGCGCAGCGCGCCAGGGTGGGCACCGCCTTGCCGGGGTTGAGCAGGCCGGCAGGATCGAATGCGCGCTTCACCGCGTGGAAGATCTCGAGCTCGTCGCGCCCGAACTGGGTGCACATCTGGTCGATCTTCTCGACCCCGACCCCGTGCTCGCCGGTGATCGTGCCGCCGACCTCGACGCACTTCTCCAGCACTTCGCGCGCGAACTGCTCCGTGCGGTGCAGTTGGTCGGGCTCGTTCGCGTCGTAGAGGATCAACGGGTGCAGGTTGCCGTCGCCGGCGTGGAACACGTTCGGGCAGCGCAGCCCGTACTTCTTCTCCATCTCGCCGATGAAGCGCAGGATCTCGCCCAGGCGACGCCGCGGTATGGTCCCGTCCATGCAGTAGTAGTCGGGCGAAATGCGCCCGACCGCCGGGAACGCCGCCTTGCGCCCTGACCAGAAGCGCAGCCGCTCGGCCTCGTCGCGCGACACCGTCATGCGGGTCGCCCCCGCCTCCGACAGCACCTGTTTGACACGCGCGATCTCCTCCTCGACCTCCTCCGGCGTGCCGTCGGACTCGCACAGCAGGATCGCCGCCGCGTCGAGGTCGTAGCCGGCGCGCACGAACTGCTCGACCGCGTGCGTGGCCGGCTTGTCCATCATTTCGAGGCCCGCCGGCACAATGCCGGCCGCAATCACCGCGGCGACGGCCCGCCCCGCAGTCTCCACGTCGTCGAAAGACGCCATGACCACGCGCGCGAGCTGCGGCTTGGGCAGCAGCTTGACTGTCACCTCGGTGGTCACGGCGAGCAGCCCCTCGGAGCCGATCGCGAGCGCGAGCAGGTCGTAGCCCGGCGCGTCGAGCGACTCGCCGCCGAAATCGACCGACTCGCCGCCGATCGTGTAGCCGCGCACGCGCATCACGTTGTGCACCGTCAGGCCGTATTTCAGGCAGTGCACGCCGCCCGAATTTTCGGCTACGTTGCCGCCGATCGAGCACGCAATCTGGCTCGACGGGTCGGGCGCGTAGTAAAGCCCGAACGGCGCCACCAGGTCCGAGATGGCGGCATTGCGCACCCCGGGCTGCACCACCGCCAGACGCGCGACCGGGTCGACACGCAGCGTGCGCATGAATTTGGCCATCGACAGCAGTACGCCGTCGCCAAGGGGCAGCGCGCCTCCGGAAAGGCCGGTCCCCGCGCCCCGCGGCACCACCGGCACCCCGAGCGCCGAGCAGGTCTGCAGCACGCGCCGCACCTGCTCGTCGGTCTCGGGCAGCGCGACCACCATCGGCACGCGGCGGTACGCGGTGAGGCCGTCGCATTCGTACGGTCGCGTGTCCTCGTCCTCGAACAGCACCGCCGTCTCTGGCAGGAACTCGCGCAGCCGGCTCACCACCTCGGCTTGGCGCGAGGCGTCGACGCGCGCTACAGGTACCGCTTCGCCCATTTCAGTCCTTCCAGCGTGTCACCCTTGGAATTGTATTCGCAGCCGATCCATCCACGATAGCCGATGCGGTCGATGTGCGCGAGCAGGAACCCGAAGTTGATTTCGCCGCTTCCCGGTTCGTGGCGCTGCGGCATGTCGGCGAGCTGCATATGGCCGATGCGCGGCAGCAGCCTCTCGATGGTGGCCGCGCGGGCGTATTCGATCGCGTGCCCGTCCCCCTCGCGGAACTCGGCCTCGCGTCCCGGCAGACAGGCGATGCCGCGCTCGCCTTGGCGAAATCCCCGGCCGGCAAGTTGCGGGAACAACAGCGACAGATTTGCGGCGAGCTTCGGCATAAGCGCGGCTTATGTCGATACTAGGAGGGCGCGTGCACGCGCGCAAGGTGGGATCGCCTTGCGCGTATCTTGCTAAGATACCGCGTCACTTCAGCGCCCACCCTTGCCCGCGAAGCCCCTCCTCCGCCGAGTCTTTCCGTTCGTCGCCTGGTGGCCGCGGGTCGACCGCAAGTCGCTGCGCGCGGACGCGATCGCAGGCCTGATCGGCGCGGTCGTCGTTCTGCCGCAGGGCGTCGCCTACGCGACGCTTGCCGGTCTGCCGCCCGAGTACGGACTTTACTGCGCGATGGTGCCGACCGCGATCGCCGCCCTGTTCGGATCGTCGCTGCACGCGGTATCGGGCCCCACCAACGCGGTGTCGCTGATGGTGCTCGCCACGCTGACGCCGCTCGCCGTGCCCGGCTCGCCCGTCTTCGTCTCGATGGCGCTCACGCTGTCGCTGATGTCGGGCGTGCTGATGCTCGCGATGGGCTTCTTCCGTCTCGGCGTGCTCGTTAACTTCATTTCCAACGGCGTCATCGTCGGCTTCACCAGCGCCGTAGGCATCATCATCATCGTCAGTCAGATTTCGCAGCTCTTCGGCACTCATTCGGGCCACGCGACCGCGTTCTTCGAGATGGTGCACAACACGATCGCGCACCTGAACGAAGTGCATCCCTGGGCGCTTGCGGTGGGCGTGCTCACGATCATCGCAGGGGCACTGACAAAGCATTACGCGCCCCGCATAGCCCCGATGCTGGTGGCGACGGTGGTCGGAACCGTTTCGGCGCTGGCGATCAACTTTGCCGTCGGCGCGGACTACTCTGGCATCCGCACGCTCGGCGCGCTGCCCGGCGCCCTCCCGCCGCTGTCGCTGCCCGACCTCAGTGGCGTGACCCTGACCAATTTGATGGCACCAGCCATCGCGGTGACGATCCTTGCGGTGACGCAGGCGATCGCCATCGTGCGCGCCGTTGCCATCAGGTCCGGCCAGCGCATCGACACCAACCAGGAATTGATCGGCCAGGGCCTGTCGAATGTCGCCGGTGCCTTCTTTTCCGGTTACCCATCCAGCGCCTCGGTAAATCGCTGCGGCATCAACTACGAGTCCGGTGCGCGCACGCCGTTCTCCGCCGTGATGTCGGTGGTGTTCCTCGTGCTGCTGTTGCTCGTACTGGCGCCGGTGGCGGCCCTGCTGCCGCACCCAGCGATCGCCGGCCTGCTGGTGCTGGCGGGGTGGGGACTCATCGACATCGGCCAGATGCGCATGTACCTCCGCACCAGCCGCCAAGAGGCGGCGGTAGTCGCGGTTACGCTCGTCGCCACCCTCGTCATGCCTCTCGCCTACGCGATCCTGGTCGGGGTGATGGCCTCGCTGGTCGTGTACCTGAACCGCACCTCGCGACCGATGATGCGCAGTCTGGTGCCAGATCCGCGACATAGCGAGCGGCAGCTCGCCGCGCCGGGCGAGGAGCTGCCCGAATGCCCGCAGCTCAAGATCCTCAGCGTCGAAGGGTCCATCTACTTCGGCGCGGTGGATCACGTCGAGTCTCACTTCGATACCCTAAGGGAGCGCACTCGCACGCAGCGCAACCTGCTGCTGGTTTCGCGCAACATCAACTTCGTCGACGTTGCCGGCGCCGAAGTGCTTGTGCGCGAAGCCCGCAAGCGGCGCTGGGACAACGGCGAACTCTACCTGCAGGGCCTGCGCCAGCCGGTCGAGGATGTGCTCAGGAACGGCGGATTCGTCGAGGAACTCGGCGCCGAGAACGTGTTTCGCAGCAAACGCGAGGCGATAGAGGGCATCTTTGCGCGGCTCGACCGCGCGATTTGCGCGCGCTGCACGGCACGGATTTTCCAGGAGTGCGCGTCCTTGCCGCCGCCGCACGAGGAATGAAACCGCGATGCCGGCGTCGCTGCTGCGCGTGTTGCCGTTCCTTGCCTGGCTGCCGAGGCTCACGCCCGAAACCCTGCGGGTCGACGCGGTCGCCGGCCTCACGGTTGCGCTGGTCGCAGTCCCGCAGTCCCTCGCCTACGCCCAGCTCGCGGGCCTGCCGCCGTATTACGGGCTCTACGCCGCGCTGATTCCGACCATATTCGGCGCGCTGTTCGGCTCTTCATCCCAGCTCTCTACGGGACCGGTGGCGCTGACTTCGCTCCTGACCGCGGCGAGCATCGCGCCACTCGCGACCGCCGGAAGCGAGCAGTACGTGGGCTACGCGATCGCCGTTGCCCTGCTCTCCGGGCTGTTCCAGCTCTCGTTCGGGTTGATGCGTCTGGGCGTGCTGATGAACCTGCTGTCGCACCCCGTGCTGATGGGGTTCGTGAATGCGGCGGCAATCTTAATCACGCTGTCTCAGGTCCCGGCCCTGTTCGGCGTCGCGCCGCCCGCGAAGGGACACGCCCTGATCGACACCTGGCACGTGCTGCTGCACGCGGCCGAATCCCACGGCTACTCGGTGCTGTTCGGCCTGGCGGCGATCACCTTGCTGGTTGCCTTCCGGCGCTACGCGCCGCGCCTGCCCGGCGTCCTCATCACCGTGGCCCTGCTCACCACGGCAAGCTACTTCCTGGACTATGCCGGCAACGGCGGGCGCGTCGTCGGCGACATTCCGCGCGGGCTGCCGGCGCTCGCGCTGCCGCCGTTCAACCTGGACGCGTGGATCGAGCTGCTGCCGGCGTCATTCGTGATCGCCATCATCAGCTTCATGGAAGCCATGTCGAGCGCCAAGATCGCAGCCATCAAGACCGCTTCGAAATGGGATGAAAACCAGGAGCTCGTGGGACAGGGGCTCGCCAAGATCGCGGCGGCCTTCAGTCAGACGATGCCCGTTAGCGGATCCTTCTCGCGCTCCGCGCTCAATCTCGCGTCGGGTGCACGGACCGGAGTTTCCTCGCTCGTGGCAGCCCTGTGCGTGCTGCTCACGCTGCTTTTCTTCACGCCTCTGCTCAGGTACCTGCCGCTGCCGGTCCTCGCCGCGATCATCGTGATGGCGCTTACCAACCTGATCAACCTGCGCAGCCTGCGCAACGCATGGCGCGCGAGCCGCGACGACGCGATCGCGGCCGTCCTCACCTTTGTCGCCACGATCGCCTTTGCGCCGCAGATCCAGAACGGCATCTTCGTTGGCATTCTCGTCTCCCTTGGATTGTTCATCTACCGCCGCATGCGGCCCAACCTGGCGGTGGTCGAGCCGTCTTCCGCCCAACTTGCGCGCGAAGCGCCGGAAGACTCGCCGGAATCGCTGCGGGGCGCCGTGGGCGTCGTCCATTTCGACGCCTCGCTCGTGTTCGTAAACGTATCGTATTTCGAGGACGCGGTATTGCGGCTCGAACGCCGGTATCCGGAGTTGCAGTACATACTGGTCTCCGCGTCCGGCATCAACGACTTGGACGCCTCGGGCGTCGAGATGCTGACCTCGCTTTGCGACGGGCTACGCAAGAACGGCATTGAGCTGCTTTTCAGCGCGGTCAAGCCTCGGGTGCGCTCGGTTCTCGACCGCACCGGCCTCACGGAGCGCATCGGCGCCGGAAATTTCTTTCTCAGCGACTATGCGGCGTTCGTCGCGCTCGCCGGGCAGATCGAGCAGTCTCCCGCTGTGCCGCACGGCGCCGGCGAGGCCTGAGCCGCATGCCGCCGCTCGAGCCCCACGCAATCGCGGTCCTGGGGCTGACGGTATTCGCGTTCGCAATGTTCGCGTTCGAACGGCTGCCGATCGAAACCACCAGTCTGCTCGTGCTGGTCCTGCTGAGCGCCGGCTTCCAGCTGGTGCCCTACGTTCACGACGGCGTACGCCTGTCGCCGGTGGACTTCTTCTTCGGCTTCGGGCACGAAGCGCTGGTGGCGATCTGCAGCCTCATGATCCTTGGGCGCGGGCTGGTGGCGACCGGCGCGCTCGAGCCCGCGGCGCGCCTGCTGGCGCGCATGCTCGCGGCACGGCCCGGTGCGGCGATGCTTCTCGTGCTGGTTCTGTGCGCGGCGTTTAGCGGCGTGTTGAACGACACGCCAATCGTGGTGCTGATGATGCCGATCCTGGTCGGCGCCGCGTTGCGGGCCAAGTCCTCTGCCTCCCGTACCCTGATGCCGATGAACTTCGCGGTGCTGATCGGCGGCATGGGTACGACCATCGGCACGTCGACCAATCTACTGGTGGTGGCCATCGCCGCCGACCTGGGCGTGCGCCGCTTCGAGATGTTCCAATTCATCCACGTCACGGCGATCGCCGCGGTAGGCGGCATCCTTTACCTCTGGCTGGTGCTACCGCGCCTGCTGCCGCGGCGCGATGCCCCCCTGAGGGATGCTGCGCCGCAGGTGTTCTCGGCCGTGCTTCACGTAAGCGAGGGCGGCTTTGCGGACGGCAGGCCTCTGTCGGAGATCCAGAAAAAGGTCGGACGTGCGATGCGGGTCGCGCGCGTGGTACGCGCCGACGGGCTGGAACTCGCACGCATGCCGACGCTCAAGCTGCGCGCAGGAGACCGGCTCTACGTCAGCGCGAGCGGTAAGGAATTGCGCGAGTTCGCCGATACACTCGGGGCGAAGTTGTACAAGGTCGACGACCTTGAGAACCCGGTGGACGAAGAGCATCCGCTCGCCGCGGAAGGCCAGCGCCTCGCGGAAGTGGTGGTCACCGAAAACTCGCCGCTCAACCGCTCGACGCTGCGCGCGACCAATTTCGGCTCGTATTACGACGTTGCGATCGTGGGCCTGCACCGCGCTGGAGGGCAGGCGCTGCACGGCTACGACGACATCGGAGACGTAGTGCTGCGCACCGGCGACGTGCTACTCGTGCAAGGCATCGAGGAGGCGATAGGGAAGCTGCGCGCACGCGCGCGGCTGCTGGTTCTAGGCCAGAGCACCGAGTTGCCGCGCACCGAAAGAGCGCCGCTGGCGCTCGCTATCCTCGCCGCGGTCGTGCTGGTAGCCGCCTTCAAGCTCGCCCCCATCTCGATCGCGGCACTCGCCGGCGTGGCGGCGATGATAGTGACACGCTGCCTGGACTGGGACGACGCGGCTTCGGCGCTGTCGACCAAGGTCATCCTGCTGGTGGCCTCGAGCCTGGCTTTGGGCGCGGCGCTGGAGAAGACGGGGGCCACCGACTGGCTCGCGTCGGCGTTCGTCAATGCAACGCAGGGCCTGCCGCCGGAGTGGGTGCTGGCGCTGCTCATGCTGGCGATGGCGGCGTTCACCAATTTCGTTTCCAACAATGCGGCCGCCGCGGTCGGAACGCCGATCGCCGTGAGCATCGCGGCGCAACTTGGCGTCGCGCCGGAACCCCTCGTGCTGGCGATCATGTTCGGCGCCAACTTCTGCTACGTGACGCCGATGGCCTACCAGACCAACCTACTCGTGATGAGCGCGGGCGGCTACCGCTTCAGCGATTTCATGCGCGGCGGCTTGCCGCTGCTCGCGCTGATGCTGGCCTCGTATTCCCTCTTGTTGCCGCGGTTTTTCCCGCTCTGAGGCGGAGCGCGTTGTCACGCACCGGCCGCTTCCACTAGAATCCGAAGGCTTTCCCACCCGCCGAGAGGAATCCAACATGGAACACAAACTTCCGCCCCTTCCGTACGCGATGGACGCCCTCGCGCCGCACATTTCCAAGGAAACGCTGGATTTCCACTACGGCAAGCACCACCAGGCCTACGTTACCAATCTCAACAACCTGATCAAGGGCACGGAGTTCGAGAACGCCTCGCTCGAGGACATCGTGAAGAAGGCCTCGGGCGGCGTGTTCAACAACGCGGCGCAGGTCTGGAACCACACTTTCTTCTGGAGCAGCATGAAGCCGGGCGGCGGCGGCAATGCATCCGGCGCGCTGGCGGCGGCGATCGACAAGAAGTGGGGCTCGTTCGACGCCTTCAAGGAGGCGTTCGCCAAGAGCGCGGCGGGCAACTTCGGCTCCGGCTGGACCTGGCTGGTCAAGAAATCCGACGGCAGCGTCGACATCGTCAATACCTCCAACGCCGGCACGCCCGTCACCGGCGCCGACAAGCCGCTGCTCACGATCGACGTCTGGGAGCACGCTTACTACATCGACTATCGCAACGCGCGCCCCAAATTCGTCGAAACCTTCCTCGCCAGCCTGGCGAATTGGGAATTCGCCGGCAAGAACTTCGGCTAAGCGCAAGCGCCCGCGCCGAAGCGTCAGTGCGGGCGCCGCTTGAACTGATCGAGCCCCAGTAGGACGGCTCCCGGGCGGATGCCGTTGCGGGCGAACCAGCCCTGTTCCATCTCCAGCGCGTAGCGCGCCGGGCGCTCGGTACAGTGTGAATCCAAGGTTTGGGGCTGCATCCGGGCGATGTTGATGATCGCGCCGGTGTCATCCATGAAAGCCACGGAGAGTGGAATCAGCGTGTTCTTCATCCACATGCACTCCATTGCGGGCTGCTCGAACACGAACAGCATTCCGCCGTTGGGCGCGAGCGAGGTCCGGTACATCAAGCCCTGCATGCGGGCGGCGACGGTATCGGCCACCTCGGCGTGGATTACCCGCATCTCGATCGACAACTCGACCTTCTGCAGCGGTCCGGGCTGGGCGCGCGCCGGCGCGGCGGCGAGAAGCGCGGCGGCGAGAAGCGGGGCGAGGAAGCGTTTCACGGGTCGCTGAAATGGAAAAGGCAGGGAAAGATACCCTGCCTTTTCATACAACACCAAATATCGCTTATTGCTTAGGCGCGGCTTCTTTCTTCGCGACTTTCTTCTTCGCGACTTTTTTCTTGGCGTGCTTCTTGGCCTTTACGTGCTTCTTGGCCTTCGCCTTCTTCTCAACCTTCATTTCGGTCTTCTCTTCCTTCTTCTCGCTTTGTGCGACGGCCTGGAACGAAACGGCGGCGAACATCGCAGCGATCAGGAGCGACAGCAGCTTCTTCATTGGAATGCCTTCTCTAGAGTTGAATGTTGTCGTTGTACGGCGACGCCTGGCTTGCGCCGGGGCGCTGCCCAACAACGCTCGACCGCCGGGTCGGTTGACAACGGCGCACCAGTGATCGCGGGGCGTATGATTTTGCGCGCCGGCAAGGTTTCGACCGGGCCCCCTTGGGGCTGGGCGCAACTCTTATATAATATATCTTTTAGCCTTTCTTCTTCCCAGGAGTAGCTATGGCGTACAAGCACATCAAGGTTCCCGCGGATGGCGAAAAGATCAAGGTCAACAAGGACTTCTCGCTCGCGGTACCCGACAACCCGATCATTCCCTATATCGAAGGCGACGGCACTGGAGTCGACATCACGCCGGTCATGATCAAGGTGGTCGACGCCGCGGTGAAGAAGGCTTACGGCGGCAAGAAGAAGATCGTGTGGATGGAGATGTACGCGGGCGAGAAGTCATGCAAGGTCTACGGCGAGAACGTCTGGCTGCCCGACGAAACGCTGGAAGCGTCCAAGGAATACGTGGTCTCGATCAAGGGCCCGCTCACCACCCCGGTGGGCGGCGGGATCCGCTCGATCAACGTCGCGCTGCGCCAGGAGCTGGACCTGTACGTCTGCCTGCGCCCCGTGCGCTGGTTCAAGGGCGTGCCCAGCCCGCTCAAGGAGCCGGATAAAGTTGACATGGTGATCTTCCGCGAGAACTCGGAGGACATTTACGCCGGCATCGAGTGGCCGGCGAACTCGCCCGAGGCGAAGAAGGTCATCGACTTTCTGATCAAGGAAATGAAGGTGACGAAGATCCGCTTCCCCAATTCGGCGGCGATCGGCATCAAGCCGATATCAATCGAAGGCTCGGAGCGGCTCATCCGCCGCGCGTACCAATACGCCATCGACAATAAGCGCAGGTCGGTAACCTTGGTCCACAAGGGCAACATCCAGAAGTTCACCGAGGGCGGCTTCCGTGACTGGGGCTACAAGCTGGCCGTCAGGGAGTTCGGCGCCAAGCCGATCGACGGCGGCCCCTGGCACAGCTTCAAGAATCCGAATGGAGGCCCGGACATCGTCGTCAAGGACGTCATCATGGACGCGATGCTGCAGCAGGTGCTTCTGCGGCCGGCGGAGTACGACGTGCTCGCGACCTGCAACCTGAACGGCGACTACATCTCCGATGGCCTCGCCGCCGAAGTGGGCGGCATTGGCATCGCGCCTGGGGCCAACATGTCGGACTCGGTGGCGATGTTCGAGGCCACCCACGGCACAGCGCCGAAGTACGCGGGCAAGGACTACGTGAATCCGGGTTCCGAGATCCTCTCGGCCGAGATGATGCTGCGCCACATGGGATGGACCGAGGCCGCGGACGCGATCGTCAAGTCGATCGAGGCCGCGATCGGTGACAAGGTCGTGACCTACGACTTCGCACGCCAGATGCAGGGAGCCAAGCAGGTTTCCTGCTCCGGTTTCGGGCAGGCGCTGATCGAGCGCATGTAACTGCCCGAAAGGGGAAACAAAAAGGCCGCCCGAGGGCGGCCTTTTTAAATTCTGTGCTGCGAACTGGCTAGGCCTTCTGGATGTTCGAGGCCTGTTTTCCCTTTGGGCCCTGCACCACGTCGAAGGAGACCTTCTGGCCTTCCTTTAGGGTCTTGAAGCCCGACATGTTGATCGCGGAAAAATGCGCAAACAGGTCTTCGCTGCCGTCGTCCGGCGTGATGAACCCGTAGCCCTTCGCGTCGTTGAACCACTTAACGGTGCCTGTCGCCATGACCCTTCCTTTCCAACTGGTTTTGAGGATTACCGCGGGAATACCCGGGATGCCTGAACTTCACGACCCCGCCGCCCTCTCGATGGCGACACAGACAGCCTGAAATCAAACACGGTTCGCGTTTTACCCCCCCCCGCCCCGTGCCGTCAAGGGGCGCCCGAAGCACCCCGCCGCACCCTTTCGCCAACTCTGCCGCAGCCGCTACCGCGATCACATTGCGCCCCCCGGACACATTGATTAGGATAGCTGCGAGAGTTCCGGGCATAGGCAACGACTCATCACGTCACGCGGAGCGGGAACGGGAACGGGCAAGCGAAAGGGATGTCTGATCTCATTGAGCTCGACGGCGCATAGCAAACGGGCGGCATGGCGACGCAGTTCAGAGACGATAGCGTACTCGAGGCGCGCAAGAGCAAGCTCAAGCCGCCGCCGATGTTCAAGGTCATGCTGCTGAACGACGACTACACGCCGATGGAATTCGTCGTGCTGGTATTGCAGAAGTTCTTCAGCATGTCCAGGGAACGGGCGACCCAGGTAATGCTTAAGGTTCACCGCGAAGGCATTGGGGTCTGCGGGGTGTATCCTCGCGATGTGGCCACGACCAAGGTGCAGCAGGTGGCCGCGTATTCGCGCAAGCACCAGCACCCGCTGCAGTGCGTGATGGAGGAAACGTAGGATGATTGCCCAGGAGCTCGAAGTCAGTCTTCACATGGCGTTCGTCGAGGCGCGCCAGAAGCGCCATGAGTTCATCACCGTCGAACACCTTCTCCTTGCCTTGCTGGACAACCCCACCGCGGCGGAGGTCCTGCGCGCCTGCGGCGCGAACATCGACGAGCTGCGCAAGAACCTGGCTCAGCATATTGCCGAGCAGACCCCACGCATCGCGGCCGACCGCGAAGTGGATACCCAGCCCACGCTCGGCTTTCAGCGCGTGATACAGCGCGCCATCCTGCACGTGCAGTCCTCGGGCAAGAAAGAGGTTACTGGGGCCAACGTGCTGGTGGCCATCTTCGGCGAGAAGGACTCGCACGCGGTGTATTTCCTGCAGCAGCAGGGGATCACCCGCCTGGACGTGGTGAACTACATCTCGCACGGCATCACCAAGACGCCCCAGCCGCACGCCGCCAAGGGCGAGCAGGAAACCGAGCAGGAAGGCCAGGCCGAAACCGCCAACAGCCCGCTTGACAATTACACCCAGAACCTCAACGCGCTGGCGCTGGCCGGCAAGATCGATCCTCTGATCGGACGCGACCGGGAGCTCGAGCGGGTCATCCAGACGCTTTGCCGCCGGCGCAAGAACAATCCCCTGCTGGTGGGTGAGGCCGGCGTGGGCAAGACCGCGATCGCCGAGGGTCTGGCGCGCCGCATCGTCGAAGGCAGCGTGCCCGAGCTGCTCTCCAAGTGCACCGTCTACGCGCTCGACATGGGCGCGCTGCTCGCCGGTACCAAGTATCGCGGCGACTTCGAGCAGCGCCTGAAGGCAGTCCTGAAGCAGCTGGTCGACAATCCGAACGCGGTGCTGTTCATCGACGAGATCCACACGGTCATCGGCGCCGGCGCGGCTTCGGGGGGCACGCTCGACGCCTCCAACCTGCTCAAGCCGGTGCTCTCGACCGGGCAGCTGAAGTGCATCGGCGCGACGACCTATAACGAATACCGCGGCGTGTTCGAGAAGGATCACGCGCTGTCGCGGCGCTTCCAGAAGATCGACGTCAACGAGCCCTCGGTCGAGGAAACGGTCGAGATCCTGAAGGGGCTGAAGACCCGCTTCGAGGCGCACCACAGCGTCAAGTACACCGCCAACGCGCTTTCCACGGCGGCGGAACTTTCGGCGCGCTACATCAACGACCGCCACCTGCCGGACAAGGCGATCGACGTAATCGACGAGGCGGGCGCGGCGCAGCGCATCGCGCCCAAGAGCAAGCAGAAGAAGATCATCGGCAAGGCCGAGATTGAGGACATCATCGCCAAGATCGCGCGCATCCCGCCGCGGTCGGTGTCGACGGACGACCGCAGCGCGCTGGCCAAACTGGACCGCGATCTGAAAGCGGTCGTGTTCGGCCAGGACAAGGCGATCGACGCGCTCGCCAGCGCGATCAAGATGGCGCGCTCGGGGCTCGGCAACCCGCAAAAGCCCATCGGCAGCTTCCTGTTCTCAGGGCCGACCGGAGTCGGCAAGACCGAGGTCGCGCGCCAGCTCGCCTATTGCATGGGCATCGAGCTCATCCGCTTCGACATGTCGGAGTACATGGAGCGTCACGCGGTCTCGCGCCTGATCGGCGCGCCGCCGGGCTACGTGGGCTTCGAGCAGGGGGGCCTGATGACCGAGCAGATCACCAAGAAGCCGTACTCGGTCCTTTTGCTGGACGAGATCGAGAAGGCGCATCCGGATATCTTCAACATCCTGCTGCAGGTGATGGACCACGGGACGCTCACCGACAACAACGGCAGGAAAGCAGATTTCCGCAACGTGGTGATCGTCATGACGACGAACGCGGGCGCCGAGCAGCTATCGAAGAATGCGATGGGATTCACGCTCACGAAGCAGCCCGGGGACGAGATGGAAACGATCAAGCGCATGTTCACGCCCGAGTTCCGCAACCGGCTGGACGCCATTATCTCGTTCCGCGCGCTCGACAATGAGATCATCCTGCGCGTGGTCGACAAGTTCCTGATGCAGCTCGAGGAGCAGCTGGAGGAGAAGAAGGTCGAACCGATCTTCACCCAGAAGCTCAAGGAGCACCTAGCCAAGAAGGGCTTCGACCCGCTAATGGGTGCGCGCCCGATGGCGCGCCTGATCCAGGACACGATCAGACGAGCGCTCGCCGACGAGCTGCTGTTCGGCAAGCTGGTGCACGGCGGCAAGGTCACCATCGACGTCGACGACGCCGAGCAGATCCGCCTCGGCTTCGAGGAAGAGCCGGCCGCAGTCGTCTGAGCTAGCCGCGCCCGGTGCTGCCGAAGCCGCCGGCGCCGCGGTCCGAGGTGGCGAATTCCTCTACCACGTGCAGCTCGACCTGCACCACGGGGACAACCACCAGCTGCGCGATACGGTCCATCGGCTGGATCGTGAACGCGTCCCGGCCGCGGTTCCAGACCGACACCAGCACCTGCCCTTGGTAGTCGGAATCGATCAGGCCGACAAGGTTGCCCAGCACGATACCGTGCTTGGCGCCCAGGCCGGAGCGCGGCAGCACCACCGCCGCCAAGCCCGGGTCGCCGAGGTGGATAGCGATGCCCGACGGAACCAGCTCGCTGTTCCCGGGCGCAAGCGTGAGCGGCAAGTCAATGCAGGCGCGCAGGTCCATTCCCGCCGCTCCCGCGGTCGCGTAATGCGGCATGTCGTGCCTGATCCTCGGATCGAGGATCTTCACTTCGAGCTTGCTGCGCATGACCCTAGCTGCGCTTGCCGCGGGCGCCCATGCCGGCGAGGTGCAGCATCAGTTTTCGCGCCAGCTCGATCTTCGGGCCCCGCCCGAGCGGGTGCTCGCCGCGGTCGTCGAACAGCGTGATCTCGTTATCGTCGGCGCCGAGCGCGTGCTGCGCCAGATTCGCGGCGAGCAGGGGCAGCTTCTTCCTGGTGCGCTTGGCCCGGGCGTTCTTCGCCACGTCTTCGCTTTCGGCGGCAAACCCGACGCACAGCGGCGGTGCCGGCTGCGCCACGACCCAGGCCAGAATGTCGGGATTCTCTTCCAACTCCAGCGTTCTGCCCTTTTCCGACCCCTTCTTGATCTTCTGCGGCGAAGGACTGCTCATCCGATAGTCGGCGACAGCCGCCACCGAAACGAAGATATCGCTTCCCGCCAAGGCAGCCTGGACGGCGTCGAACATCTCACGTGCCGTTCGTACGCTGACGCGCGCCACCCCACTCGGCGCGGGTAGCGCAACCGGGCCGCTTACAAGGGTGACCTCCGCACCGGCCTCGTGCGCCGCACGCGCCACGGCATAGCCCATCTTGCCGGAGCTCCGGTTGGTAATCACCCTGACCGGGTCGATCGGCTCTTCGGTCGGTCCTGCGGTCACCAGCACCCGCTTGCCCGCAAGCACCTTGGGCTGAAAGACGGCCTCGACCTCCTCCGCGATCTGCTGTGGCTCGAGCATGCGCCCCATCCCCGTCTCGCCGCAGGCCTGGTCGCCAGCCACGGGGCCCGCAAGCACGATGCCGTCGTCGCGCAGTGCCCGAACGTTGCGCTGCGTCGCGGGGTTGTCCCACATCTCGACGTTCATCGCCGGGGCCAGCATAAGCGGGCAGCGCCTCGCCAGTGCCATCGTCGAGAGCAGATCATCGGCGAGGCCGTGTGCCAGCTTGGCCATAAAATCGGCGGTCGCAGGCGCGATAAGAATCAGCTCGCGGTCGCGCGAAAGCTCGATGTGCGCCATATTGTCCGGCACCCGCGGGTCCCACAGATCGGTCCAGACGGCCTGCCCAGAGACTGCCTGCATCGTGACCGGCGTGACGAAGCGCGTCGCGGCATCGGTCATGACGACCCGCAAGTCGACCCCTTGCCTGACCAGGATGCGCGCCAGCTCGACAGCCTTGTAGACCGCAATGCCGCCGGTCACGCCGAGAAGAATTCTTTTTCCCTTGATCGTTGTCATCGGTCCGGCCGTCCAAGCGTTGGACGCAAGGGGATTCTAGGTGAATTCACGGGGGAGCGCATGGCGATTACCGACTGGCCGGCGGCCGAACGGCCGCGGGAGCGCCTGCTGGCGCTGGGACCGGCACGGCTTTCGGACGCGGAGCTGGTGGCCGTGCTTCTGCGCAGCGGCGTTGCGGGCATGAGCGCGGTCGAGCTGGCGCGTGAGCTCATCGGCCGCTTCGGCGGAATGGCAAGGCTGCTCGCCGCAGGACACGGCGCGCTGCGCGAGGTCAAGGGCCTGGGCGACGCGAAGGCGGCCCAGCTCGCCGCAGTGCTGGAGATGGCGCGACGCTGCCTGGGCGAGGAGCTTCGCGCGGGCGCGGCACTCAACTCGCCCGCCGCGGTACGCGACTACCTCCGCCTCGCGCTGGGCGCCCGCGAGCACGAAGTGTTCGTCGCGCTGTTTCTCGACGCGCAGCACCGTGTGCTCGCTGCCGAGGAGTTGTTTCGCGGAACGCTGACGCAGACCAGCGTCTACCCGCGCGAAGTCGTCAAAGCCGCCCTGCGCCGAAATGCCGCTGCCGTGATTCTGGCGCACAACCACCCCTCTGGCGTGGCGCAGCCGAGCCAGGCCGACGAGCTGCTCACGCGCAGCCTGGCCGAAGCGCTCGCGCTGATCGAGGTGAAGGTACTCGATCACTTCATCGTCGCCGGCAATCAGACGCTCTCGTTTGCGGAGCGCGGCCTGCTGTAGACGGCGCGTTACCGCCGACCGCGCTCCCTTGGCCTGGTGCTTACCCGCGCGCCGCCGTGGACAGCAGTACCAGGCCGTCCCAGGTCGTGAAAACGGTCGCTGAGTTTGCGCGTGATGGTGTGCGGGTATTGCTTTGCGCACTATCACTGAAGCCGGCAGCCGGGATCAAGGGCTCCTTTCACCCGCCTGCGTTCCTTGAAAAGGCACTGATTTATCGCGTATAATCTCCTCTTTTTTCCGCGGAGCGCAATCCATGTCCCGTGTTTGCGAAGTCACCGGCAAAAAGCCGATGAAGGGCAACCTGGTCTCGCACGCCAACAACAAGACCCGACGCACCTTCCAGCCCAATTTGCACTACCGCCGCTTCTGGGTGGAGAGCGAAAACCGCTGGGTGCGCCTGCGCGTTTCAACCGCCGGCCTACGCCGAATCGACAAGCTCGGCATCGACGCCGTACTCGCCGAGGTGCGCGCCAAGGCGAAGGCCAAGGCGAAAGCCGAGGCGAAGGCCTAACCGGAGCCCGCCATGCGCGAAAAGATCAAGCTCGAATCGACTGCCGGCACCGGACATTTCTACACCACGACCAAGAACAAGCGCACCACGCCCGACAAGCTTGAGATCAGGAAGTACGATCCCAGGGCGCGCAAGCACGTGATGTACAAGGAGACCAAGCTCAAGTAGTCGCGCGCCGCGCCCCAGAAAAAAAGCCCGCATCAGCGGGCTTTTTTGTAGCGGCCGGGCGGCGCTCAGGCGTAGCAGCGCAGCCGACGGGAGAAATCCTGCAGCGGAACAATGCCACTCGACTCGGCGCGGTGGCACCAGTCCTGCAGCTGGCGCAGGAGCTGTTCCTTGGAAGCGCTGGAGCGCTCCCACAGGGCGGCCAGCTCATGGCTCATTGCGACCACCGTCGCCAGGGCGCGCGAGTTCTTGAGCGCATCGGCCAAGCGTGCGCGCTCCGCCTCCGACAACTCCTGTACCCGAAGCAGCGCGCGCTTCAGCGACTTGAGCGCCTGGGCGTCCCCCGGCGACCAATGCCTGAGCCGTTCCAACTCCTCGCGATACGTTTTCTTGATCGATGTCGCGTAGCGCGACAGGACGTCGTAGCGGTTCGCGATCACGGCATGCAGGGTGTCGAGGTCAGCAGCCGGTTTCGGCGCCGGCGCGAAGCGCGGCCTGGGCGCAACCTTCTTCACACTCGCGAGGCCGAGCATTTCCATGACTCTGATGTACATCCAGCCGATGTCGAACTCGTACCACTTCGTCGACAGCTTGGCAGAAGAAGCAAACGCGTGGTGGTTGTTGTGCAACTCCTCGCCCCCAATCAGGATGCCCCAGGGAACGATGTTGGTGCTGGCGTCCGCGCAGCCGTAGTTGCGGTAGCCGAAGAAGTGGCCGATGCCGTTGATCACCCCGGCAGCCCAGAACGGGATCCAGACGATCTGCGTCAGCAGAATCAGCGCACCGGGCACTAGACCGAAAAGCGCCAGGTTGACCGCTCCCATCAGCGTGAGGCCGAGGACCGGATGGCGGGTATAAATGTTGCGCTCGACCCAGTCGTCGGGAGTACCGTGGCCGTAGCGCTCCAGCGTCTCGCGGTTATAGGACTCTTTCACGTACAGGAACACGCCGGTCCACAGCACGCGGTTGATGCCGTAGATCTGCGGGCTGTGCGGATCCTCGGCGGTCTCGCACTTGGCGTGGTGCTTGCGGTGGATGGCGGCCCACTCTTTGGTCACCATCCCGGTGGTGAGCCACAGCCAGAAACGGAAGAAGTGCGATGCGATCGGATGCAGATTGAGCGCGCGATGCGCCTGATGGCGGTGCAGGAAGATCGTCACCGAGGCGATCGTGACGTGGGTCAGGCCCAGCGCCACGAGCATGTAGCCCCACCAGGGCAGATCGATAAAACCGGAAAAAATCATCAAGTTGGCTTCGCTTTGTTAGACGAAAACGTCAGGTGCGCGTCATTCTACGCGAATCGTCCCGGGCCGCAAGAAACAATCTGTGATGGATCCATTCGCGCGCTGCGGCGGCCGTAACCCCCCGACCGGAAAGAGGAAACCGGTTAGACGCGGCGTGTGCAAGAATTCCTCGCAGCCGCCTTTCCTGGAGCGTTCTTGCCGATGATCGATCTGCTCACCGACCCCCAAGCCTGGATCGCGTTCGTGACGCTCACCGCGCTCGAGCTGGTGCTGGGAATCGACAACGTGATCTTCATCTCGATCCTGGTGGATCGCCTGCCTGCCGCGCAGCGCGAGCGCGCGCGTCGCATCGGGCTGCTCGGCGCCATGTTCATGCGCATAGGGCTGCTGCTGGTGCTGGCGTGGATCATCGGTTTGACCGCTCCGCTGTTCAGCATGCTCGGCCAGAAGATTTCTGGGCGCGACCTGATTCTGATCCTGGGCGGCCTGTTCCTGCTGTGGAAAAGCACCAAGGAAATCCATCAACTGCTCGAAGGTGCTGAGGAGAGTCCCGCGGCGGTGACCGCGCGTGCGTCCTTCGGCGCCCTGATCATGCAGATCATGCTGATCGATCTCGTTTTTTCCCTCGATTCGATCATTACAGCGGTGGGGATGGTGAAGGACGTCCCGGTGATGGTCGCGGCGATAGTGGCATCGGTCGCATTGATGATGGCCTTCGCCGGCGCGATCGGACGCTTCATCTCGGCGCATCCGACCATCAAGATGCTCGCGCTGTCGTTCCTGGTGGTGATCGGCGTGCTGCTGGTCGCACAGGGCTTCGACCACGAAGTGCCCAAGGGCTACGTCTACTTCGCCATGGCGTTCGCGGTCTGCGTCGAGATGCTGAACATCCGCATGCGCCGTGCGTTGGCCAAGCCCGTGCATCTGCACTCGCGCTACGGCCGCAGCGAGGATCAGTTGCCGGATTGACCGTTTAGCGGCGCTCGAGCGCTGCGGCGAAGAATCCATCGGTGCCGTGCAGGTGCGGCCAAAGCCTCAGTTGCGCTCCGGCCGCAAGGGGAATGCGCTGCGCCGCGAGGAGTTCGCCGCACGAAAGGGCAGCGAATTCCGGATGGGCGACCGTGAATTGCTCGACCACCGCCTCGTTCTCCGCCTGCAGGATGCTGCAGGTTGCGTAGACCAGCCTGCCCCCCGGCTTCACCAGGCGCGCGGCTGCGCGAAGGATGCTGAACTGTTTTTGCGCCAACTCCGCGACCGCCGCCGCATCATGGCGCCACTTCAGATCCGGGTTGCGGCGTAACGTGCCAAAGCCGCTGCACGGCGCATCGACAAGCACACGGTCCAGCTTGCCTGCGAGCCGCTTGGCGCGGATGTCCCCCTCGCCCGCGAGAGCGAGCGGGTGCACGCTCGAGATCCCCGCCCGCGCCGCACGCGGCGCCAGCGCATGCAGCCGCTTAGCCGAGACATCCATCGCGTACAGGCGTCCGGTGCCGCGCATGAGCATGGCCAGGGCCAGGGTCTTGCCGCCGGCCCCGGCGCAAAAATCCGCCACCATCTCGCCGCGTCGCGGCGCGACCAAGTAGGCGAGCAGCTGGCTGCCCTCGTCCTGCACCTCCACCAGGCCCTGCTCGAACAGCGGATGGCGGTTGATCGCCGGCTTGCCCTCCAGCCGGATGCCCGCCGGCGAGTATGGAGTCTGCGCAGCGTCGATTCCGCTCACCGCGAGCGCCTCGAGCGCCGCTTCCCGATCGGTACGCGCCAGGTTGACGCGCAAATCGAGCGGCGCCGGGTTCAGCAGGCCCTGGGCGATCCGCATCGCCTCCTCGGTTCCCTGCTCCGCCTCGAGCCGCTGCCACAGCCAATCGGGCAGGTCGGCGCGCACCGCGGCGGTCCATGTTTCATCGCTTGCGGCGCGGGCACGTGCGACAGCCGAGGCCTCTCCGGCGCGCAGCACGCCTTCCAGCGCGCGCGCCGAGAATCCCTGCACGCGCGACAGCGCCGCCAGCAACAGCGCGCGCGGCGCGGCGCTCTTTGCGGCGGCCTCGAGCGAGCGCTTGCGACGCAGCACCGCGTAGACCGCCTCCGCGACGAACGCGCGGTCGTTCTGCCCCAGCTCGCGATGAGCACGGAAGTAACGCGACACCGCCTGATCGGCGGGTCCCGCGAAGCGCAGCAGCTCCCCTACGAGGGTTTCGGCGTGCGCGACAAGCGCCAGGTGCAGCTTCACTGCTCGCCGATGCGCGTGACGACTTGGTCGATGCGCGTGCCGTCCTTGTCCGTAATCAGGATCCTGATCGGGAGGTAGCCGCGGTCCGGCGCGAGCCAGATTTCGGTGGCATGGTCGTCGGGCCCCTCCTTGCGCTTGACCAGTCGGAGTGCGTCGAACTTGCCGGCAGGCGTTTCGATCTTTTGCTCGCCCGTGGCATCGAACACGTAGTGCGACACCCCCTTGCCGTCGGTGGCATTGACCGTTACGGGCTGCGCACCTGGAACGTCGAAAGCGAAGGCATAGAGCATCGAAAGCTTGTCCTGCGCGTGTGTGGGCATCGGCTGGATTCGGGTCTTGCCATTCGATTCCAACTTCAGCCGCTTGCCTGCCCAGTCGAACTCGGCATGCACCGGGTTGCGGCCGGTCCGGATGTCGGAGAACTGGAGCGGCCGCAACGCGCCGCTGCCGAGCGTGCCACTGCTGGTACGGGTGATCCCGCCGAGCAGTGCGAGAATGCCCCTGCCGTGCCACTCCTCGACGACGCGGTAGGTCTTGCCGTCGTGCTGGAAGCGGTCGACTACTTCGGCCATCGCGCTACCGTTGCGCAGCACGTCGTAGTCGATCTCCACGCGTACCGGGGGGGCGGCATGCGCGCAGGCACAGAACCAGACGCTAATCGCGAGCGGAATAAACCAGTTGCGCATCATTTCCCTTAACGTTTACGACGCCGTCGCGGATGACCAGCTTGCCGTCGAGGAACCAGCGCGCCGCGCGCGGGTACACCACGTGCTCCTGCCGCAGCACCCGAGCCGCAAGTCTCTCTGGGGTATCACCCGGGCGCACCGGCACCGCAGCCTGGGCAATGATCGGGCCGTGATCGAGCTGCTCGGTAACGAAATGCACGCTGCAGCCGTGCACCTTGACGCCCGCCGCAAGCGCTCGCTCGTGCGTATCGAGCCCAGGAAACGCGGGCAGCAGCGATGGATGGACGTTCATGAGCTTGCCGGCGTAGCGCGAGACGAAGGCCGGTGTCAGGATGCGCATGAACCCTGCCAGGGCGACCAACTTGGGTGAATGGCGGTCGATTTCTGCCGCGAGCGCAGCGTCGAACGCCTCGCGCGTCGGGTAGTCCTTGTGCGAGACGATTTTGGCGGCGACGCCGCGCCGCGCCGCGATCTCGAGTCCCGCTGCATCCTCGCGGTTACCGATCACCGCCTCGACCGGCAGCCCGGCGTCGATCAGGGCCTGCATGTTGCTGCCCCGGCCGGAGATGAGGACGACGACTGACATGGCGGGGCGAAGTTTATCAGCCTAGGTCATTTTCGCGACCCGACCATGTCCTGCGCGCGCAGCCAGCGGTCCAGGTCTTCGGCGCTGACATAGCCCAGCGCGAGCGCCGCCGCGCGCAACGTGCTGCCGTCGCGATGTGCCTTCTTGGCGATCTCGGCCGCCCGGTCGTAGCCGATCTTCGGCGACAGCGCGGTCACCAGCATCAGGGAGCGCTCGACCAGCTCGGCGATGCGCGCGGCGTTCGGTTCGATCCCGCGCGCGCAGTGCTCGTCGAAGGACGCGCAGCCGTCGGCGAGCAGACGCGCGCTTTGCAGGAAGCTCTGGATCACGAGCGGCTTGAACACGTTCAGCTCGAAGTTGCCCGATGCGCCGCCAATGTTGAGCGCGACGTCGTTGCCGAACACCTGGGCGCACAGCATGGTCATCGCCTCGGCCTGGGTCGGGTTCACCTTGCCGGGCATGATCGAGCTGCCGGGCTCGTTTTCCGGAATCGACAATTCGCCCAGCCCCGAGCGCGGCCCGGATGCGAGCCAGCGAACGTCATTCGCGATCTTCATCAGCGCCGCCGCGAGCGTCTTGAGCGCGCCGTGCGCGAACACCATCGGCTCGTGCCCGGCGAGCGCGGCGAACTTGTTGTCCGCGCTCGCGAACGGCAGGCCGGTCGCGCGGGCCAGCTCCTCCGACACCCCGGCGGCGAAAGCGGGGTGCGCGTTGAGGCCGGTGCCGACCGCGGTCCCGCCAATTGCGAGCTCGTACAAGCCAGGCAGAGCCGCCTGCAGCGCCGCTTCCGCGTGCCCGAGCTGCGCCGCATAGCCCGAAAACTCCTGCCCGAGCGTGAGCGGTGTCGCATCCTGCAGGTGAGTGCGGCCGATCTTGACGATCGCCGCAAAGGCATCGCTTTTGGCGGCGAGCGTGCCGCGCAGCCGCCTTAGTGCCGGCAGGAGCTGCTCGCGCAGTGCGCGCGCGGCGGCCACGTGCATCGCGGTCGGGAACACGTCGTTCGACGACTGTCCGAGATTGACGTCGTCGTTCGGGTGCACCAGGCGCCCCTCGCCGCGCTCGCCGCCGAGGATTTCGGAGGCGCGGTTGGCTAGCACCTCGTTCACGTTCATGTTGGACTGCGTGCCCGAGCCGGTCTGCCATACGACCAGAGGAAACTCCTCGTCGTGGCGGCCAGCAAACACCTCTTCGGCTGCCTGCTGGATTGCGGCGGCCTTGTTCGCCTCGAGCAGGCCGAGCGCCAGGTTGACCTTCGCTGCGCTACGCTTGACCAACGCCAGCGCGTGGATCATCGCCAGCGGCATCCGCTCGCCGGAGATGCGGAAGTTGCGCCGGCTCCTCTCGGTCTGCGCGCCCCAGAGTCGATCCGCGGGAACCTCGATCGGACCCAAGGAGTCGCGCTCGGTGCGCCTGGCGCCCATTACCGCTCCGTGCGCGGTACGTTCACGCGAGGTCGAACAGCAGCACTTCCGCCCCTTCGCCCCGCTCGAGGACGATCTCCGCGACGTCGCGCGCCTTGAGCGCGTCGCCCGCGCCGAGCTCGGCACCGTTCGCGTTCAGCCGACCGCGTGCGACGTGCACGTAGGCCCGCCTGCCTTCCGGTAGGCGATAGACCGCGCGCTCGTCGCCGTCCAGCAGCGCCGCGTGCATGTAGGCGTCCTGGTGGATCGTCACCGATCCGTCGCGTCCGTCGGGGGAGGCGACCAGCCGCAGCCGGCCGCGCTTGGAAGCGGCGTCGAAGTGCTTCTGCTCGTAGCCCGGCTCGATGCCCCGCACCGCTGGCTCGATCCAGATTTGCAGGAAGTGCGTGACGCCCGCTTTCTCGTGGTTGAACTCGCTGTGCCGCACGCCGCTGCCCGCGCTCATGCGCTGGACGTCGCCCGGAACGATCGTCGAACCGTTGCCCATCGAGTCCTGGTGCGCCAGTGCGCCCTCCAGCACGTAGCTCACGATTTCCATGTCGCGGTGGCCGTGTGTGCCGAAGCCGGTGCCCGGCTGGATCCGGTCCTCGTTGATCACGCGTAAGCTGCCGAATCCCATGTGCCGCGGATCGTGGTAGTCGGCAAACGAGAAACTGTGGAACGATTCCAGCCAGCCGTGATCGGCATGCCCGCGTTCCGCAGCGCGGCGTAGCACGATCATCTGGCGCTCCTGTCAGGCGTGGCCGGATTTCGCGGTGTCCGACTCGGCGCTCTCGCGCTCCGCGATCTCCTTGTGCACCTGCGCCATGTCAAGTGCCTTGGCTTGCTCGAGCACCTGCTCGAGTGCAGACGCGGGCAGCGCGCCGGCCTGCTGGAACAGCAGCACTTTTTCGCGAAACACCATCAGCGTGGGAATCGAGCGGATACCGAACGATCCCGCGATTTCCTGCTCGTCGTCCGTATTGACCTTGGCGAACACTACGTCCTGATGCTGCTCCGACGCGCCCTCGAACACCGGCGCGAATCCCTTGCAGGGACCACACCACGGCGCCCAGAAATCGACCACCACAATCGGGTTCGTCGTCACAACCTGCTCGAAGTTTTCCTTGGTCAGCTCGACAGTCGCCATCCAACACTCTCCTTTTCAAAGTGGCACTATACCGCTACATGCGCTACACGGGCCGTTTCGCCCCGTCGCCGACAGGGCCTTTGCACTTCGGTTCGCTGGTGGCTGCGCTTGCCAGCTGGCTCGACGCGCGCGCTGCCGGTGGCGTCTGGCTACTGCGCATGGAAGACCTCGATAAGCCACGTGAGGTTCCCGGCGCGTCTGACATGATCCTGCATCAGCTCGAGCGATTGGGATTAGCTTGGGACGGATCGGTGCTTTTCCAGAGCACCCGCGGCGAGCGCTACGCGGCCGCCCTCGAAGCGCTAGAGCGCCGTGGCGCAACCTATCCTTGCAGCTGCACACGCCGCGAGATTGCCGACTCGGCGCTCGCGATCGACGGCGCGCGCATCTACCCCGGCACCTGTCGCGGCGGCCTCGACTTGGGACGTCGAGCGCGCGCCACCCGCGTGCGCACCGTTCCGGCGCCGATCGACTTCGTCGACCGGCTACAGGGCGATATCGTGCAGTCGGTCGAGCGCGAGGTCGGCGATTTCGTGCTGCGCCGCGCCGATGGCTTGATTGCCTATCAGCTCGCGGTCGTGGTGGACGACGCCGACCAGGGCGTCACCGACGTGGTGCGCGGCGCTGACTTGCTCGATTCAACGCCGCGCCAGATCTGGCTGCAACGGCTGCTCGGTTACCCGACGCCGCGCTACCTGCACCTGCCGGTAGCGGTAACCGAAGCTGGTGAAAAGCTGAGCAAACAGACCGGCGCGCTGACGGTCGACGCCGCGAATCCCCGGCGCGAGCTTGCGCGCGCGCTCGCTTTTCTCGGCCAGCCGGTGCCGGAGGCGCCGACGGCCGAGGAGATGCTGCGCGGGGCGCTTGAGCGCTGGGACGCGTCGCTCATCCGCCCGGTTCGTGCGATGCCGGCACCTCGGTGAGCAAAGCACGCAGGTCGGCAGCGTGGCGTTCAGGGTGGACCATGGCGAATTTCTCGGCCAGCAGCAGTTGCAGATAGGCGACGTCGGAGTTGTGCAACTGCGGGTGCAGGTAAAGCCGCGGCAGCAGGCGTGCGGTGAGCCAGTGCCTGCGCGGACCCTGACCTTGCGCATTCGGAAACAACGTCAGGTTGAAGCTCCAGTGTCCCAGACTCGCATAAGCCGCGAGCACGCGGGTGAGAGACTGAGCGAACGCGTCCAGCTCGGCGTCATTGCACTCGGTCAAGGTCGAGCGGCCCGCGATTACGGCCTGCGCGTCGCCGAGCAGTCCGGCGGGACAAAACGGCGCCCACCAGGACACGCCGCGGTCCTGCGCCAGCCAGCGCGGCCCGCCGCGCTCGGTCTCCAGCAGGGCCTCGACGTAGGGTCGGCCGTGATGCAGCGTGAAAAGCGCTTCCGCCTCGAGCTCACGCCTCAGGGCGTTACCCGGCGTGTCGGTCACCATCACCTGCATGTGCGGATGGACCTGCGACGCGCCCGAGGGAGGCATGTAGTTCCAGGTGACGATGCCGTAGGCGTCGCGCTCGCCCAGACCAGGGGCGGCGAGCGCGATGAAATCGCGCGCGAGCTTTAGCGCGTCTGCCAGCAGCGCAGGCGGCACGCGATCCATCGGCAAATAGTGATCGCGCGATACAATCAGGATCGCCGAAACATCGTCATAAGGAAACAAGTTCGGCACCAGCACGGCCTCGCCGCGCCGCATCCTCCCTCCGGCGACGAGGGCGTCGGGAAAGCGCGGCGTGACCCGCTCTAGCGCCGGAAGGCAGAAAGGACAGCTCTTGGCCGTGCTCTCGATCAACTCCGACAGCTGCGGCACCTCCCGTTTCGGGAAAGCGAAGTGGCAGATACGAGCCGTGTCGCAAGTCAGCGGGTCGTAGCGCACCTCGCTTTCGATTTCGCTCAGCGCGAACTCGCGCCGCGGGTCGTGCAGGCGCGCGACCTTCTTCTCGATCCGGAACCGGATGCTATCGCTCATTTCGCACGCGCCGGAAAGCGGCATGGACGGGGTGTTGATCGTTGGGCATCGCCGGTAACCCATACGGGCCGACTGCTTCTAACGTGCCACGTCAAACAGGTCAATGGAAGTATGTGAGCGGGCGCTCACATACAAGAACGCAGCGATTTTATGACGGATCCAAGGTCTTCGTGTTGCTGGACATCAATTTATTTTGCTGCGATGCACAAACCTCTTGACTTGCAAGGCAATCGGGCTAGAATTCCAATTGTTGCGACGCACAAAAGAGCGCCGCAGAGGCGAACCAGGCCAGATTTCGTTTAGCGACCCAAATACAGGAGCCAGTCCATGTACGTGACACCGGAACAGATCCAAGCGGCCAACAAGGCCAACGTCGAAGCGATCCTCTCTCTTGCTGCGAGCCAGTTCGCCGCATTCGAGAAATTCGCGAATCTGAACACCAACGCGGTCAAGACCGCATTCGAGGACACGCTGTCCAACGCCCGCACGCTTCTCGGCGCCAAGGACGTGCAGGAGTTCGTCAGCCTGCAAAGCAGCCTCGCCCAGCCGACGATCGAGAAGGCGATTGCCTACTCGAAGAGCGCGTACGAAGTGGCGACCGAGGCCAACGCGGAAATGTCGAAAATGGCCGAAAAGCGCATCGCCGAGTGGAACGAGAACTTTGTGTCGATGCTTGACAAGGCAACCAAGAACGCCCCGGCGGGTTCGGACGTCGCAGTTGCCGCAGTGAAGTCGATGCTCGCGGCGGCCAATTCGGCATATGACAACTTCAACAAGGTCGCCAAGCAGGCGAGCGAGATCGCGGAAGCGAACGTCAACGTTGCGACCGAGACCGTCAAAGGGATGGCCAAAACGCCAAAGAAGGCCGCCTGAGCCGCGCCAAGCGCCGGCAAGGAAAGCCCCGCTGAACGCGGGGCTATTTTTATGCCTCGCGAAAAGGAAAGCCCGCCTCGCGAACCCCGCCGCGCAGGCCTTCCATCGCTGGCGGCACCTGTACCGGGTCGCCGCGCACGCCGAGCTCGACGTGCCGCCGGCTGCCGTCGTCGCCCATGGACGGCAGGCTGAAGACCTTGACCCCCGGGTAGCCCGCCCCGACAGCATCCATGACCGGAATCAGCTGGCTCTCCGCCGCCTCGTAGACGATGATCGACGCCTCCGCCCAGCGGTCGCGGTCCACGAGATGGCGGTACCTGTTGTCCAGCACCCACTCAACCATCGGCCACGCCATCCGGGGGAAACCGGGGACGAAATGATGCTCCCCCACTGAGAAGCCCGGAACCCGATTTACCGGATTCGGGATGATCTGGGCCCCCTGCGGAAACTCGACCATGGACAGGCGCTGCGGCGTCAGCTCTTCACCGAATCGCGCCCGGAGCTCGCGCTCGCCCTCCGACTGCACCTCGAGCGCAACGCCAAGTGCGTCGGCGGCGCACTGGCGGGTGTGGTCGTCGGGCGTGCCACCGATGCCGCCGAAGCTGAAAACGATGTCGCCCGAGGCGAACGTCCGCCTGAGCGCCGCGGTGAGGCGCACCGGATCGTCGCCGTGGTACTCGCAGTAAGCCAGCCGCAGCCCGCGCGCCGCCAGCGCCGCGACCAGAAAATCGAAATGCTTGTCCTTGCGCTTGCCGACGAGGATCTCGTCCCCGATCACCAGCGCGCCGATCGCCGCGTTCATTACGGTACCACTTCCGCGTCGATCGGTTCCCTGCGTAGCGCCTGCAGCTCGGCGAGCAGGTAGTGGATAAACGCCAGGCCGAACAGCACCGGCGCAAACAGCCCGATCACCGGGATATAGGCAACCAGCGCCAGAACCACCCCGAGCAAGTACATCGCCGCACGGCGGCGCGAAAAAACCGCTTGCATCTCGCGCGCGTCGGCGTGCTCGGCGAGCGCATCGTAGCGCAGGACGCGCTGGTTCACCCAGCCCATGATCGCCACCGGTATCGCCGGCCACAGCGGAGGGAAGATCCAGAACGGAATCGATAGCACACCGAGCAGCAACAGGCCGACGACGCCGACGATCGAGTTCCACACGCTGCCGGTGAAGCTGCCGCCGCGGCGGCGTACGAGGTCCGGGAAAGCCCGCCTGGCCACGTGATCGACCATCGCCGGCATCCCGAATACGCCGAGTATCAGCAGGGCGGTGAGCTGGATGAGAGGCACCAGGCCAAGGATCACCAGCACTTTTGCAGCGATCAGCGCCACCGTGCTCGCATCCCAGTGCACGAAGAAAGTGGCCGTTTCGATCCAGTGCCGCAGTACCCCGGCGAGCCATGCCACCAGCCCGGCCCAGCTCCAGATCGCGGCCGCGCCCCAAATCCCGGTCGCGACCAGCACCGGCCAGACCATCAGCCAGAGCATTCTGGGATGCGCCAGGTTGCCGAAGGCGAACGAGATCGAGGAGCCGATGCCGCGCATGCTGTTCAGGGTTGTGCGTGCCTGATACTTTGCCACAACTTGGACAGCCGCTTCACCGACACCGGCACCGGGGTCTTGAGGCCCTGCGCGAAAAGCGACACGCGGAGCTCCTCGAGCAGCCAGCCGAATTGCTCGATCTCCGACGTGATGGCCGCAACCTTTGCCCTTGCGGCGTACTCGCGCTGCCAGGCCGCGCAGAGCGGCGCGAGCTCGGCCATCAACCGCGCGTCGCGCGCCGGGTCGGTGCGCAGCTTTTCCAGCCGCAGGGCAGCGGCCTTGAGGTAACGCGGGAAGTGCTGCAGTCGCTGCCACGGCGTGCGGGAAACGAAGCGCGGGTGGAGCAGCCGCGCGACGCTCGCCCCGACGTCCTCGGCCGCCCGCGGAAAACCCTTGGCGGCCGCGGCGATCCGCTTTTGCAGCTGGGCATGCTCGGCGAGAATCGCCGCCACCGTGCGCACGATCTCCTGCGCGATCAGGTTCAGCCGGCTGCGCCCTTCATCGACGAGACGCTCGAAATCCGCCTGCCGCGTCGGCAGCGAGTCAGCGAGAAACGTGCGCTCGAGCGCGGCGGTCACCACCTCGCCGGCCAGCTCGACCTCCCGCGCAAGCTGGGCGAATTGCAGATTCAGGGCGTTGTCCCGCGCAACCGATTTCTCGATCTCCCGGATGCGGTCCCGAAAGGCGATCGTCAGCAGTCGGCGCACTCCGGCGCGGTGGACCTCGGCCGCGCGATCGGGGGTGTCGAATACCTGCAGGGTGACGCCGCCGCCTGCGTCGGCGAGCGCCGGGTAACCGACCAGCGTCTGGCCGCCGCGCCCAAGCTCCATGATTTCGTCCAGGTCGCCGAAGGTCCACGCGCGATGTTTCTCGCCTTCGTCCGCCGGCGCCTCTTGCTGCAGCACGGCTCGCGTTTCGGCCCCCAGCGCATGCTTGAGGTCCGCCAGGCTGCGGCTCATGCCCAGTTGCCGGCCGTGCTCGTCGACGACGCGGAAATTCATCTGCAGATGCGGCGGCACCGAGTCGGGCCGGAAAGCGTCGAGCGGAACCTCGAGGTTGAGCTCGCTGCGGATGTAGCGCGCGAGCGCGTTGGCAAGAAAGGTATCGGACGGCGCCCCCGCGGCGACAAAGTGCTCCGCGAAGGCCTCGAGCGAACCCAGCTTATGGCGCAGCCGCTGCGGCATGGACTTTGTCAGCAACCGCACCTTCTCCTTGAGCAACCCCGGCACCAGCCATTCGCAGCGCGCCGCCGGAACCTGATTGAGCAACGCGACCGGCGCAGTCAACGTCACGCCGTCGCGCGGCGAGCCTGGCTCGAAGGTGTACTCCAGCTCGAACGTATTCAGCCCCAGGCGTAAACGCGGCGGGAAGTTCTCGGTGGTGATCCCCGCCGCCTCGTGCCGCATTAGGTCCTCGCGCCGCAGGAACAGGCGCCTGGGCTCCTCGCGCTCCGCTTCCTTGCGCCATCTCTCGAAATCGGCGCCGTTGTGAATGTCCGGCGGAATCCGCGCGTCGTAGAACGCATGGATCAACTCGTCGTCCACCAAAATGTCGGGGCGGCGCGACTTGTGCTCGAGCCGCTCGATCTCTCGCAGCAGCTTCCGGTTGTGGGCGAAGAACGGCGCGCGCGTCTCGAAGTTGCCTTCCACCAGTGCCGAGCGGACGAAAATCTCTCGCGCGAGCTCGGGTTCGAGCGGCCCGTAGTGGATGCGCCGGTTCGCGTACACCGGCAGCCCGTACAGGGTTCCCCGCTCGAGCGCCACGACCTGCGCACGCGCCTTCTCCCAGTGCGGGCGCTCGCGCTGGCGCTTGATCAGATGCGCGCCCAGGTCTTCCAGCCACTGCGGCTCGATCGCCGCGACCGTGCGCGCATACAGGCGCGTCGTCTCGACCAGCTCGGCCGCGACCAGCCACCTGCCCGGCTTGCGAGCCCACGAGCCGGGATGGACCCAGAACTTGATCCCGCGTGCGCCCGTGTAGCTGCCGCCTTCGGATTCGCGAAGTCCGATGTTGCCGAGGAGCCCGCAGAGCAGTGCGCGGTGAACCGCTCGGTAGCCTTCCGGCTTTCCAGGATCCACGCGCGAAGACCGCCAGCCGAGCTCGGCCACGGCCGCGTGCAGCTGGGAGTGCACGTCGCGCCACTCGCGCATGCGCGGGACCGAAAGCAAATTCTCGCGGCAGGCCTTCTCCCACTTGCCTTCGAACAGCCGCCACAGCTTGACAAAGGCGAGGAAATCCGAGCGCTCGTCCGCAAAGCGCCTGTGGCGCTCGTCGGCGGCCGCCGGGTTGTCCATCGGGCGCACCCGCGGATCCTGCACCGAAAGTGCCGAGGCGATCACCAGCACCTGATCGAGGCAGCCCTCGCGCCGCGCGGCGATCAACATGCGGCCCACGCGCGGGTCGAGTGGGAGCTTCGCCAGCTCGCGGCCAGTCGCGGTCAGCTGCTTGGCGTCGTCCACCGCCCCCAGCTCGGCGAGCAGCGCGTAGCCGTCGGCGATCGCGCGCGGGCTGGGTGGATCAAGGAAGGGAAAGTCGTCCACCGTCCCGAGACCAAGGCTCGCGGCGCGCAGGATGACCGCCGCAAGCGACGAGCGCAGCACCTCCGGGTCGGTGAACGGTGCGCGACGGTCGTGGTCATCTTCGGCGTAAAGACGGATGCAAACCCCGTCGGCGACCCGCCCGCAGCGTCCGGCGCGCTGCTTGGCCGCCGCCTGCGAGATGTTCTCGACCCGGAGTTGCTCCACCTTGTTGCGGTAGCTGTAGCGCTTGACGCGCGCGAGGCCCGTGTCGACGACGAACCGGATGCGCGGTACGGTGAGCGAGGTTTCGGCGACGTTGGTCGCGAGCACGATCCTCCGCGCCTTGCCCGGCCTGAACACCTTATCCTGCTCCGCCGCGCTCAGGCGCGAATACAGAGGCACGAGCTCGGTGCCGGCCGGATGGTGCTTACGCAGCACCTCGGCGGCATCCCGGATCTCGCGCTCGCCGGGCAGGAACACCAGCACGTCACCCGGGCCCTCGGCGCACAGCTCGTCGACGGCATCGGCGAGCGCCTGCTCTTCCTCCTTGCGCGTGGTGTCCTCCGTGTCGCCCCCGACCGGCCGGTAGCGCACCTCGACCGGGTACAGACGCCCCGATACCTCGATCACCGGCGCGCCGCCGAAGTGGCGCGAGAAGCGCTCGGCGTCGATGGTCGCCGAGGTGATCACGAGCTTCAGGTCTGGTCGCCGCGGCAGCAGGCGCGCCAGATAGCCGAGCAGGAAGTCGATGTTCAGGCTGCGCTCGTGCGCCTCGTCGATCACGATCGTGTCGTACTGCCGCAGCTGCGGGTCGCCTTGGGTCTCCGCGAGCAGGATGCCGTCGGTCATCAGCTTTACCGCCGCGTCCGGCCCCAGCCTGTCCTGGAAACGCACCTTGTAGCCCACCACGACGCCGAGCTCGCTGCCGAGCTCCTCGGCGATTCGCGCGGCAACCGAGCGCGCGGCGATACGGCGCGGCTGGGTGTGGCCGATGAGGCCCGCGCTTCCGCGTCCCATCTCGAGGAGGATCTTGGGCAGTTGCGTCGTCTTGCCCGAGCCGGTCTCGCCGCAGACGATGACGACCTGGTGGCTTTCTATCGCGGCGCGGATGTCCTCCCGGCGTGCGCTCACCGGCAGCGCCGGGTCGAAGCTCAGGCGTGGCGGTTTGACATTTCGCAAGGGAAGTGCAGGCTTGCTGGAATACATTGCGGGCTGTCGGATCGCCCCAGAGCCGCAATCATGACACGCACGGACTACATCGAGAATCTCACCTACGACGAGATCCAGGTCGGCGATTCGGCGACCCTGACGCGAACCCTCAAGCCGGAAGACATCCAGCTTTTCGCGGTCATGTCGGGCGACGTCAACCCCGCCCATGTCGATCCCGAGTACGCCAAGAGCAGTATGTTCCACGAGGTCATTGCGCACGGCATGTGGGGCGGTGCGCTGATCTCGACCGTGCTCGGTACCCAGTTCCCCGGACCCGGCACGATCTACGTCGACCAGACGCTGCACTTCTCGCGCCCGGTGGGGGTCGGCGACACCATCACTGTGACGCTAACGGCAAAGCGCAAGTTCGACCACAACCGGCACATCGTGTTCGATTGCTCGTGCACCAACCAGGACGGGCAGAAGGTGATCCGCGGCACCGCGGAGGTGCTCGCCCCGACCGAGAAAATCAAGCGCACGCGCATCGAGCTTCCCGGCGTGACGCTGTTCGACCGCGCGGCGCGCTACCAGAGCCTGCTGGCGCGCGCAAAGGGCATGGAGTCGATCCCGATGGCGGTGGTTCACCCCTGCGACGCCGAATCGCTCGGCGGCGCCATGACCGCGCTCAAGGCCGACCTGATCGTTCCGATCCTGGTCGGTCCGGCGGCCAGGATCCGCGCGGTCGCCGACGAACAGGGCTACGACCTCGGCGGGATCGAGATCGTCGATGCGCCGCACAGCCATGCCGCGGCGGCCCGGGCCGTGGCGCTCGTACGCGCGGGCCGCGCCGAGGGATTGATGAAGGGCTCGCTGCACACCGACGAGCTGATGGGCGAGGTGGTCGCCGCCGGCTCCGGCCTGCGCACCGAGCGCCGCATCAGCCATGTCTTCCTCGCCGACGTGCAGACCTATCCGCGGCCGCTGCTGATCACCGACGCGGCCATAAATATCGACCCCACTCTGACCGAGAAGGTCGACATCGTGCAGAACGCGATCGACCTCGCCCAGGTGCTAGGCATCGCCGAGCCGAAGGTCGCGATCCTGGCTGCCGTCGAGGTGGTCAATCCCGCCATGCGCGCCACGACCGACGCCGCGGCACTGTGCAAGATGGCCGACCGGCGCCAGATCACCGGCGGCGTGCTCGACGGACCGCTCGCGTTCGACAACGCCGTGTCGCTGGTGGCAGCCAAGACCAAGGGAATCCTGTCGGCGGTCGCCGGACGCGCCGACATCCTGGTCGTGCCGGACCTTGAGTCGGGCAACATGCTCGCCAAGCAGCTCGAGTACCTCGCCGGGGCGCTGCTTGCAGGCCTGGTGGCGGGCGCGAGCGTCCCGATCGTGCTGACCAGCCGTGCAGACAGCGTCGAGTCGCGTGCCGCGTCGTGCGCGATCGCGGTGCTGACGGCCCACGCCAAACGCAAGCGCGCCGCCTGAGCAGTCCGTATCATTGCGGTCTGCGCCCGGAGCCGAACCATGAGATTCCTGCTCGTCCTGTCCGATGCCTTCGACGCCCTGCGGGCGTACCGCGGCCGCGTCGCGCTCGCGCTGACCGCGGTCGCGATCCTCAGCGTGCTAGTCGCGGTCTACCTGCCGCTGATCGGCGGCCAACGTCCCGTGCCGCAGCCGGTCGTCGCGCACAACACTTCTGCCCAAGGGCCGGTTGAGCCGGCCAAGATAACGGCCGCGCCTGCTCCGACTCCTGCTGCCGCACCTGCGCCGCCCCACGCGCCTGAGCCTGCGCCTGCTCCGACCCCGGCCGCGGCGCCTGATCCGGGGCTCACGCCCTCGCCTGCTCCTGCTCCAGCCCCTGCGCCCGCTCCTGCTCCAGCCCCTGCGCCCGCGACCGTTCAGGCACCTGCAGCCGCCGCGACGGCTGCTCCGGCACCCGCGTCGGCCGCGACCCCGAGGCCACCTGCAGCCGCACCCGGGCCGACAGAGGTGTTCCGGGTCCAGGTAGGGGCGTTCCGAGACATGGCGCGCGCGCGCAGCCTCTCGCAACGGCTGACGCGTGCCGGATTCCCGACTTGGGTCATTCCCGGCACGACCGCGGACGGAAAGGCGATCTACCGCGTCAGGACGAGGCAGGCACTGCCGAAGGCACAGGCGCGCCAGCTCGTGGCGCGGCTGCGCCACCGACTGCCGGCGCTACGCCCGTTCCTAGTAGCGAGCGGCACTACGGGCTGAGCCCGCCTCACGGGCTAATCCCGCGCCGGATGCGCGGCCCGTACGCGGCCCGTACGCGGGCCGCGAGCGCCTCGAGGCGGCGATCGCGGATGCCCAGCTCGCGCAGGTGGGAAACGGTGTCGAACAGGTAATCGCGGCAGTGTCCGAGCGGTCCGGCGCCGTGGGCGAGGTAGCGCGCGGTTGCCTCGGCATCGAGGCCGCGCACGTAACGCTCGTGCGCGTGGTTGGCGACGAACGCGATCGCGTGCTCGATACCCTTGGGCGTACGCGCCGCGACCCATACCGGCCGGTAGGCCATGGTGATCATCTCGCGTCGCCACACGACGTCCAGCTCGGACTCGACGTGAGTGTGCGGCAGGCGGTAGGCGACGCCGTGCACGCTGCCGCCGCGCTCGAGCGCAAGCATCAGCCCGGGGCGCTCCGGGCTGCCGCGCCCCGCACGGGCCCAGAGGCAGAACTGGCGGTGATAGCCGTGCACCAGCGCCGTGCGGCGCTCGGAAAAATGGAACGCCGGATTCCAGATCAGGGAGCCATAGCCGAACACCCACACCCGATCCGGTTTCGGGGCGCGCGCGAGCATCTCGCGAAAGCTCTCCCTGCGCTCCTCGTCGGTCATGAAGCGCACGCTCGGGCCGAGCAGCTCGCGCGCCGAGGCGTGCAGGCTGCCGTTGAGGATGTTCTCCCGGGTGAGCTTCAGCTTGCTCACGTTGCCAGCATGCGCTCGACGTAGCGCGCGATCAGGTCGACCTCCAGGTTCACCCTGGCGCTCGGCGCCAGGCGCGAAAGGGTGGTGACCGCGAGGGTGTGCGGAATCAGGTTGATCTCGAACACGTCGCCGTCGGCTCGGTTCACGGTCAGGCTGACGCCGTCGACGCAGACCGAGCCCTTGCGCGCGACGTACTTCGCAAGTCCCGCCGGCGCGCGCAAGCGCAGCAGCACCGACTCGCCCGCCGGCTCGAACGCGAGCACTTCGCCAACGCCGTCGACGTGGCCCGTGACCAGGTGTCCGCCCAGCTTGTCGCCCAATCCGAGCGAGGCTTCGAGATTGACCTTGCCCGGGCCCGTCAGCCCGGTGGTGCACTCGAGCGTCTCGCGCGAGACGTCGAACGAAAGCCGTCCGCCCTCGATCGCGACCACGGTGAGGCAGGCGCCTTGGACGGAGATCGAGTCGCCGACCCGCACGTCCGAGAGCTCCAGCCCGCCCGCGTCGACGGCCAGTCGCACGCCCCCCTTCATCTCTCCCCGCAGCGGGGTGAGCGCCCCGATCGTTCCCACTGCCTGCACGATTCCGGTGAACATCAGACTCTCGCGATGATCCGCAGGTCTTCCCCCACCCGCTCGACCGAGCGCAACGAAACGCTCAGCCGCTGATCGAGTGAGGTCATCGGCGCGAGATCGAGCATCCCCTGCGCAGAGTCGCCCAGGAAAGCGGGCGCCAGGTACACCAGCATCTCGTCCACGCAGCCCTCGCGCGCGAGCGAGCCGTTGAGCTTGAAGCCCGCCTCGACGTGCAGCTCGTTCACTCCCCGCCGCGCGAGCTCTCCCAGCATCGCGGCGAGATCGACCTTGCCCTGCCTGTTGGGCATCGCGATCGCCTCGACGCCTCGGGGCGGCTTGTTCGAGGTGTCGCCGAAGAAGATCAGAGCATTGCCACCCTGCAGGATATTTGCGCCCGGCGGAGTTTCGAGGCGGCTGTCGACGATCACCCTCAGCGGCTGGCGCGGCGTCTCTATCTCGCGCACCGTCAGGCGCGGATCGTCGGCCTTGACGGTGCCGATTCCGGTCAGCACCGCGCAGGCGCGCGCGCGCCAGCGATGGCCGTCCGCCCTCGCCTCGGCGCCGGTGATCCACTGGCTCTTGCCGTTGGCGAGCGCAGTTCTGCCGTCGAGCGTCGCGGCGAGCTTCATCCGCACCCAGGGCCTGCCGCGCGTCACGCGCGACACGAAGCCGACGTTCAGCTCGCGCGCCTCGCTCTCCATCAGGCCGTGCTCGAAGCGTACGCTCGCCGCGGCGAGCTTGTCGCCGCCGCCGCCGGCTTCGGGGTTGGGATCGCGCATCGCCGCGACCACCCGCGACACGCCGGCAGCGGCCAGCGCGTTCGCGCACGGCGGAGTCCGGCCCTGGTGCGCGCACGGCTCGAGGTTGACATAGGCGGTGGCCCCGCGCGCGGCCTCGCCCGCTGCGGCGAGCGCGCGGACCTCCGCGTGCGGTGCCCCCGCCTTTTCATGCCATCCCTCGCCGACGACGCGTTCGCCCTGCGCCAGCACGCAACCGACGCGCGGGTTGGGCGTCGCGGTAAACAAGCCCTTCTCGGCGAGCGCCAGGGCGCGCCGCATCATCGCGTGATCGAGGTCCGAAAAGGGCGTCACTTCCTTCGCCGCGGGCGTCGGATTTCCTGGACCGCCTCGCGAAAATCGTCCGGTGTCTCGAAGCTCCGGTATACCGAAGCGAAGCGGATGTAGGCGATCTTGTCGAGCTTCGCCAGCTCGCGCATCACCAGATCGCCGACCCGGCTGGTCGGCACTTCGCGGTCGCCGAGCGAGCGCAGCTTCTCCTCGATCCGGTCGACCGCTGCGTCGATCGCTTCGGTTGCCACCGGGCGCTTGCGCAGCGCGACCATCATGCTGCCGAGCAGCTTTTCGCGGTCGAAATCGGTCCGGCTGCCGTCCTTCTTCACCAGCCTCGGCATCCTCAACTCGACGCGCTCGTAGGTAGTGAAGCGCTTATCGCACTTGGGACAGCGCCGGCGCCGGCGGATCACGTTCGCCTCGGGGTTGGAGCGCGTATCCACCACCTGGGTGTCGTGATGGCTGCAGAAGGGGCAGCGCATGGCAGGCGCCTAGGCGTACACCGGAAAGCCCGCGCAAAGCGCCTTGACCTCGCCCGCGACGCGCCGCACGTTGGCGTCGTCAGACGGATTGTCGAGCACGTCCGCGATCAGGTTGGCCAGGATTTCGGCCTCGCCGCTACGAAAACCCCGGGTCGTCATGGCAGGCGTGCCGATGCGTATGCCCGACGTCACCGTCGGCTTCTCCGGGTCGTTCGGGATTGCGTTCTTGTTCACCGTGATGTGAGCACGCCCGAGCGCCGCCTCGGCGTCCCTGCCGGTGACGCCCTTCTTACGCAAGTCAAGCAGGAACATGTGGCAATCCGTCCGTCCGGACACGACGCGCAGCCCCCGCTCGCTGAGCACCCGCACCATGGTACGGGCGTTGTCGAGCACGTGCTGCTGGTAATCGCGGAACTCGGGCCGTAGCGCCTCGCCGAACGCGACCGCCTTGGCCGCGATTACGTGCATCAGCGGACCGCCCTGGATGCCGGGGAAGATCGCCGAATTGACCACCTTCTCCTGCTCGGGCCGGCCGAGGATCAGGCCGCCGCGCGGGCCGCGCAAGGTTTTGTGCGTCGTCGAGGTCACGAAATCGGCCACCCCGACCGGCGTTGGATAGAGGCCGACCGCGACCAGCCCGGCATAATGCGCCATGTCGGCCATCAGCAGGGCGCCGCATGCGTCGGCGACGGCGCGCAGGCGCCTCCAGTCGATTGCGAGCGCATACGACGAGGCACCGCCGACGATCATCTTCGGCCGGTGCTCGCGCGCCAGCGCCTCGACCTGGTCGTAGTCGATCTCCTCGTTCTCGTCCAGACCGTAGGAGACCGCTTTATAGAGCTTACCCGAGAGGTTTACCGGCGAGCCGTGCGTCAGGTGGCCGCCGTGCGCGAGCGACATCCCCAGAATCGTGTCGCCGGGCTTGAGCGCGGCGGCGTACACCGCCTGGTTCGCCTGCGAGCCCGAATGCGGCTGCACGTTCGCCCAGTCGGCGCCGAACAGCCGCCGTGCGCGCTCGATGGCGACCGTCTCCACCATGTCGACGAACTCGCAGCCGCCGTAATAGCGCTTGCCCGGGTAGCCTTCGGCGTACTTGTTTGTGAGCTGGGACCCCTGGGCAATCAGCACCGCGGTGCTGACGTAATTCTCCGAGGCGATAAGCTCGACGTGGTCTTCTTGGCGGTGGTGCTCGAGGCGCACCGCGTTCCAGACTTCGGGATCCGACTGGGCAAGGAGGTTGGCAGCGAACATTTGCGGCGGGACGGTAGGTGAGGTGCGGGATGCGGGAACGCGCGATTCTACCCCGTGCGGGCGCCGCCCCCGGTCAGCCGCCTTCGTGCTCGATCCGGTAGCGCACCACGTGGTCGCCATGGCGCGCGGCGCTCATACCCAGCCCGATCCAGCCTCGTTCCCCGAGGACCGCCTCCTCGCGCTGCAACAACACCTCGGTCACCCCGTCGTCGGCCAGCAGGTAAGTGCCGTTCGTGGACTGGTCTGAAAGCACGAAGCGGCCTTCGCGCTTGTGAATGCGGGCATGGAAGCGCGATGCGAAATGGCTCGCCACTGCCATATCGTTGGCGCCGTCGCGCCCGAGCCTCGCCGAGGGCGTCTCGTCGTCGATCAGGAACATGTTACCTGCGTGGCTGAGCTTCAGCCAAAGCTTGTCGGGCGCGGTGTAGCCGGTGCGTGCAAGGTTCGACTCGGTAACGTCCGGGTCGCTACGCCATAGCACTTCGCAGGCCACGACCTCTTCGCTGCGTCCCTTGACCGGGACCGGAAACAGCGTGCGGCACAGTGCGCGCAGGCTGGGCGACAGCGCGTCCACCGTCTGCTGGCTTGTCATCACCTGCTCGGCGTTGGCGAGCGCGACCATCCGCGCGCAAACGTTCACGGTGTCGCCGAAGACGTCGCCCTCGGTGAGCACCACCTGACCGTAGGTGACGCCAACCTTGATCATCAGCTTGCCATAGGGGCGCTCCGGCAACGGCGCCAGCGCAGCCATCATCTCGCACGCGGCGCGCATCGCGGCGTTGGGCTCGGAAAACGAGCAGACCATCGCATCGCCGATGGTCTTGACCACGCTGCCGGAATGCTTTGCGACGCAATTCTCCAGCAGGCCGAACAGGTGGCTGATCACTGAAAGCGCGTGGGTGTCGCCCAATGCCTCGTAGATTCGCGTGCTGTTGCTGACGTCGGCGAAAAGTACGGCGCGCTGTACGGTCTCCACGCGAATTCCAGCTATTTCGGACAAATTGCGATAGTAACCGATGCGTCAGACCGCAAGCGGCGGCGCCAGATCTCCGGGTGCATCAATGTCGCGAATCACGCCGGGGTCTCCGCAGGGAATCTTCACCAACTGTTCGGCGTGTCGCTTGAGCACGCTGCGCGCGCCTTCGTCGCCGCCGAGCACCTCGAGCTCCGCGCGCAGGCTCCCCGCGATGCCCACCGGATGTCCGCGCCGCGTGCGAAAGTAAGGAATCGCGAGCATGGCGCCGGCGCTCAGTGCGTCGCACACCGCGGCGATCGTACTCGGTCGAACGAAGGGCATGTCGGCGAGCGCGACGAGATAGCCCCCAACCTCGCCCGCTGCCCGCACGCCGCACGCCAGGCTCGCCCCCATGCCGCGCTCGGCTTCGCGGCATATCACTACCTCGCAGCCTTCGGCAGCCAGCGCGCGAGCGGTGTCGTCCGCCCCCGGGCGAACCACCGCAACCACGCGATCGAGCCGCGTCTTCAGGTGCCGCGCCGACTGGACCGCGATCGGCACGCCGTGCGGCAGCCGGTGGCGCAGCTTGTCCGAACCGAAGCGCGACCCGGATCCGGCCGCGAGCAGCAAGCCGACGAGATCCAGGGTCAGACTTTCTGCGGCGCGACTTCGCAGGCCGAAGGCGCGAAGCGGCTCTTTTCCTTCGCCTCCCAGTCGGGCGCGGCAATGCCACGGCGGGTCGCGGTCATCTCGGCCAGGATCGCGACCGCAATCTCGGGTGGCGTCTTGGAGCCGATGTACAGGCCCACGGGGCCATGCAGGCGCGCGATCTCGCCTTCCGAAAGGTCGAACTCACGCAGGCGCTGGCGCCGCGCGTCGTTGTTCCTCTTGGAGCCGATTGCGCCGACGTAAAACGCCGCCGACTTGAGCGCCTCGAGCAGCGCCATATCGTCGAGCTTCGGATCGTGCGTGAGCGCAACCACCGCGCTGTGGCCGTCGAGATTCAGCCTTGCAATGACATCGTCGGGCATGCCTCGGTCGAGCGCCACGTCGGGCAGGTCCCAGCTATCGGCATACTCCTCGCGCGGGTCGACCACGATCACGTGGTAATCGAGCATGCGCGCCATCTCGGCCAGGTAGCGCGTGAGCTGGCCGGCGCCGATCATCACCAGGCGCCAGCGCGGCCCGTGCACCGTGGTCAGCACCTTGCCGTCGAATTCCAGCGCGTCCTGCCACTGGCCCGGCTCAAGGGTCACCCGGCCGGAGTCCATCTCGAGCCGCCGGCGCACAAGCTGTTGCCGCGAGATCGTCTCCAGCAATTCGCCTACGCCGCTCGCTTCTCCCACCGGCTCGAGCACCAGCTGCAGGGTGCCGCCGCAGGGAAGACCCCAGCGGGTCGCGTCCTCGTTGGTCACGCCGTAGGTCATCGCCTGCGGCCGGTCCGCGGCCACTGCCCTGGCGCGCACCTTCTCGACCAGATCATCCTCGACGCAGCCGCCCGAAACCGAGCCTGCAATCTGCCCGTCGTCGCGGATCGCCACCAGCGCCCCGACCGGCCGCGGCGCCGATCCCCAGGTCTTGACGATCGTCCCGAGCGTCGCGCGGTGGCCGGCCTTGCGCCATGCCTCGGCGCTACGCAGTACTTCGATGTCGACGCTGTCCATGTCGCTTCTCCCGCGGTGAAACCTATAGGACTATTTTATGCCCTTATTGTTCGGCCGCAGGCGGAAAAATCAAGCTTACTCTGCAGCCGCGCCCGCCCGCTCTCGGGTCCCCGATCTCCACTCTGGCGCCGTGCACTGTTGCGATCTCGCGAACGATCGCGAGCCCGAGTCCGCTGCCGGTGCCGGTCGTGCCGGGGACCCTGTAAAAGCGCTCCAGGACGCGTTCGCGCTCCGCAGGCGGGATGCCGGGCCCCTCGTCCTCGACCTCGAGCAAAGGCCGACGGTCGCCGCCGTGAACGCCGGTGCGCACCGTGACGTGGCCGCCCGCGGGTGTGTGCTCCAGGCTGTTGTGAACCAGGTTCGCCAGCGCCTCGCGCAGCAGGAAGGCATCGCCACGCACGCGGGCCTCGCTCAGATCGAAGCCCAGATCGAGGTCCTTCGCCATCGCCCGGTGCACCCATTCGTCGGCAGCGCCCTCGACCACCTGCCGGAGCTCGACCGGGCCCAGGCCGGCGGCGAGTCCGCCGCCCGGCTCGGCGCGCGCCAGCGCGAGCAGCTGGTTGGCGAGCCGCGCCGTGCGCACCGACGCAAGGTGCACCTGCTCGAGCTCGGCGCGGCAGGCCTCAGGCACCGGCTGCGCGAGCGCGAGCTCAGTATGCGCCTGCAGCCCGGCGAGCGGCGTACGCAGCTGGTGCGCCGCGTTGGCGAGAAATCGCTGCTGGTTGAGATTCGCTTCCGCAACCTCCTCCAGCAGCGCGTTCAGCGCGCCGACCAGCGGCTTGGCTTCTTCCGGTGCGACCGCCGCGTCGACCGGTCGCAGGTCCCGCGGCGAGCGCGCCTTGATCTCCTCGGACAACTGGTCCAGCGGCTCGAGCCCGCGCTTGACCCCGAACCACACGATCATCAGGGTGGCAAGCGCGATCAGCACGGTCGGGACGAGACTCGACAGCACGATGTAGCGCAGCAGCCGCTGTCGCTTGTAGGTCGTTTCGGCAACCTGGACCATGCAGCGCCGCCCGTTGCACGGCACCATCACCGCCATCACGCGCACGTCCTTACCCGCGTACACGCCGTTGTAGGCGATGACGTGGTCGGCCGGCGTCTCGTCAGGTGGCGGCGGCGGCATGCCCTCGTCGCCCGCGATGTGGGTGCCGTCCGGCGCCGCGACGTGGAAATAGATCGAGTCGTAGCGGTCGGTACGCAGCATGCGCTCCGCCGCGTGCGGCAAATCGAGCGCATATTTGCCGTGGTCGATCTCGATTCGATCTCCCAGCGCGAGCCCGAGATCGATCAGCGCCTGGTCGTACGCCGCGGTCGCCGGTTCGATCGTAGGGTAGTACGCGATCACCGTCGCGAGCGCCAATAGCGCCGCGATCGGCGGCAGCAGCTGCCGCAGGAGCTGGCCGCGCAGGCTCTGCGCCGTCATCTCAATGTTCCTTGTATTCCTGGAGCATGTAACCGAACCCGCGCACCGTGCGGATGCGGATCCCCGCCGGTTCGAGCTTGGCGCGAAGTCGCGAGACGTAGACCTCGATCGCGTTCAACGACAGCTCTTCGCCCCAGTTCGCCACCGCCTGGATGATCGCTTCCTTGGATACGACTCGCTCCACCTTGGCGAGCAGGACCTCGAGCACTGCCCATTCCCGCCCCGCAAGCTCGAGCGGCTCGCCGGTGAGGAATGCACGCCGGGCCACCGTGTCGAGCATCAGCGGACCATGCACGACTTTGGGCCCGGCCTGGGCCTGGCTGCGGCGGATCAGGGCGCGCACTCTCGCCGCGAGCTCGGACATGGCAAACGGCTTGGCCACATAGTCGTCGGCCCCGAGGTCCAGCCCGTGCACGCGATCATCCACCGCGTCCCGCGCGGTCAGCAGCAGGACCGGCACACGCTGCGCCTCGGTGCGCAGCCGACGCAGCACTTCGAAGCCGTCCATCCCCGGCAAGCCGATGTCGAGGATGACGAGGTCGAAGCGCTCCTGTGCCGCAGCAAGGATCGCCTGCTCGCCCCTCGCGACCGTATCCACGGCAAAGCCCTCGGACTCCAGAATCCGCGCGACGCCGCCCGCCACGACGGTGTCGTCATCGACAATCAGGATACGCATGGCGGGGCAGAAACAAAGCGGCCGAAGGGCCGCTATTCTGCCACGCCCCTGGGCGTATTACCTCGCGCCGCGATCGTGGTGCTCCAGCAGCATGTAGCCGAAGCCGCGCACCGTGCGGATGCGAATCCCCGCCGGCTCCAGCTTGGCGCGCAGTCGCGAAACGTAGACCTCGATCGCGTTCAGCGACAGGTCGTCGCTCAGGCCGGCGACCGCCTCGATGATCGCTTCCTTCGACACGGTGCGCTCCACTCGCTCGAGCAGCACCTGAAGCACCGACCACTCGCGCGCGGCCATCTCGAGCGGCTCGCCGTTGAGCCAGGCACGGCGGGCGGCGGTATCGAGCACCAGCGGGCCGTGCACGATGCGTGGCCCGATCTGGCCGCGGCCGCGGCGGCCCAGCGCGCGAACGCGCGCGGCGAGCTCGGGCAAGGCAAAGGGCTTGGGCATGTAGTCGTCGGCGCCCAGGTCCAGCCCGCGTACCCGGTCGTCAACGGCGTCCCGCGCCGTGAGAATAAGCACCGGCAGCGCGTAACCGCCCGCGCGCAGGCGCCGCAGGACCTCGAAACCGTCTATTCCGGGCAGTCCAATGTCGAGCACGAGCAGGTCGAAGGGCTCGCTTCGAACGCGCTCAAGAGCCTCCTCGCCGCTCGCCGCGGCGGTAACCTCGTAGCCCTCATTCGCCAGCGCGCGCATCAGTCCCGTGGCGAGTGAAGTGTCGTCCTCGACGATCATCAGTCGCACCGCGGGCATGGCTCCGGGGCGTACCACCGGCGGGGTATGGTTGAGGGGCTGCATTTGGGCAAGGGTCATGGCTTATCCGGGAAGGAGAGGAAAGCGTTTACGTTATTCCGCCCGCCTTACCCGGTCCTTAAGAGTAGCTGTCGGTCCGCTGACTACGGCAAATTCCTGTCGCAGCGCAACATTGCCGACCCCTGAACGCTTCGCTACGATGTGCGCGTCAGTCAGTCACGCTGCGGTCACGCTCCAGACAAGAGGCTTCGGCCCCAGACGGGCGCCGGCGTGGCGATTCCTGGGCATACACATACAAGAACCAATCTCCCGAAGGAGGCAACATGGCAGTGAAAGTATCCATGAAGGTCAACGGCAAGCCCGTTTCGGCCGAGGTCGAGGCGCGCACCCTGCTGGTGACGTTCATCCGCGAGCAGCTGCACCTCACCGGTACTCACGTCGGCTGCGATACCGCCCAGTGCGGGGCATGCACGGTGGAAATGAACGGCAAGGCGGTGAAGTCGTGCTCGATGCTGGCGATGCAGGCCGAGGGCGCGGATATCCTGACCATCGAGGGCGTGGCCAAAGCCGACGGCACCCTGCACCCGATGCAGGCGGCGTTCAAGGAACACCATGGCCTGCAGTGCGGCTTCTGCACCCCCGGAATGGTGATTAGCGCGATCGACTTCGCCAAAGGCCACCCCGGCGCAAGCGAGAAGGAAGTGCGCGAGGCGCTCGAGGGTAACCTTTGCCGCTGCACGGGGTACCACAACATCGTCAAGGCGATCATGGCCGGTTCCAAGGCCATGGCTGCCGCCAAGTAAAGAACCAGGAGAGACCCAGCCATGGCCGCATCCCTGATCGGCGCTCGGGTCGAGCGCAAAGAAGACTATCGATTCCTTACCGGCGGTGGGCAGTACACCGACGACATCACCCTGCCGGGCCAAACGTACGCCGTGTTCGTGCGCTCGCCGCACGCTCGCGCCAAGGTCAAGTCGATCAAGAAGGACAAGGCGCTCAAGGCGCCGGGCGTGCTGGCGGTCTACACGGGGGAGGACCTGGCCGCGGCGAAGGTCGGCGGACTTCCCTGCGGCTGGCTCATCACGGGCACCGACGGCCAGCCGATGAAGGAGCCGCCGCACCCGCCGCTCGCGCAGGGCGAGGCGCGCTACGTCGGAGACCATGTCGCGGTGGTGATCGCCGAAAGCCAAAGTGCGGCGCGCGACGCGGCGGAGCTGGTCCAGGTCGACTACGAGCCGCTACCCGCGGTGGTGAACGCGAGCAAGGCGGTGCAAAAGGGCGCGCCCGTGGTGCACGAAGCTGCGCCGGACAACAAGTGCTACACCTGGGCGCTGGGCGACAAGGCCGCGGTCGACGCGGCATTTGCCAAGGCCGCGCACGTGACGAAGCTGGACATCGTCAACAACCGGCTTATTCCGAACGCGATCGAGCCGCGCGCGGCGAATGGAAGCTACTCCCGCGCGGACGACAGCTACACGCTCTACGTCGCGAACCAGAACCCGCACGTCGAGCGCCTGCTGATGACCGCGTTCGTGCTGGGTCTGCCCGAGCACAAGGTGCGCGTGGTGGCGCCCGACGTGGGCGGCGGCTTCGGCTCGAAGATCTTCCTCTATGCCGAGGACGTCGTGGTCACCTGGGCCTCGCGGCAGCTCGGTCGTCCGGTGAAATGGACCGCCGAGCGCAGCGAATCGTTCGTCTCAGACGCCCATGGCCGCGACCATCATACGGCTGCGGAGCTGGCGATGGACAAGGACGGCAAGTTCCTCGCCATGCGCGTGCACACCATCGCGAACCTGGGCGCGTACCTCTCCACCTTCGGCTCTTCGGTGCCGACCTACCTGTACGGCACGCTGCTCGCGGGCCAGTACACGACGCCGGCAATCTACGTCGAGGTGGACGGAGTGTTCACGAACACCGCACCGGTGGATGCATTGCGCGGCGCGGGGCGACCCGAGGCGACGTACGTGGTCGAGCGGCTGGTCGAAACCGCGGCGCGCGAGATGAAGATCGACCCGGCCGAGATCCGGCGGCGCAACTTCATCAAGACGTTTCCCTATCAGACGCCGGTCGCGTTGACCTACGACACCGGCGACTACGAAGCGACGCTCGACGCCGTGATGAAGATGGCCGACGTCGCGGGCTTCCCGAAGAGAAAGGAGGAGGCTGCCAAGCGCGGCAAGCTGCGCGGGCTTGGATATACGACCTACATCGAGGCCTGCGGTCTCGCGCCGTCGAACGTCGCAGGCGCGCTTGGCGCGCGCGCCGGCCTGTACGAGGCGGGAGAAGTCCGCGTCCACCCGACCGGCAGCGTGACGGTGTTCACCGGCTCGCACTCACACGGCCAGGGTCACGAGACGACCTTCGCGCAAGTGGTCGCCGACAAGCTCGGCCTGCCGGTCGAGAACGTCGACGTCGTGCATGGCGACACCTCGAAAATCCTGTTCGGCATGGGCACCTACGGCTCGCGCTCGGCCGCCGTAGGCGGTAGCGCGATCGTCAAGGCGCTCGACAAGGTCATCGCCAAGGGCAAGAAGATCGCGGCACATCTGATGGAGGCCAGCGAGGGCGACATCGAGTACGACAAAGGCGTGTTCAAAGTCGCCGGCACCGACAAGCAGAAGATGTTCGGCGAAGTGGCGTTCGCGGCCTATGTGCCCCACAACTACCCGCTGGACAAGCTCGAGCCGGGCCTGAACGAGAACGCGTTCTACGACCCTGCCAACTTCACCTACCCGGCCGGCAGTTACGTCTGCGAAGTGGAGATCGACCCCGATACGGGGGTCACGAAGATCGCCAATTTCTGCGCGGTGGACGATTTCGGCAAGATCATCAACCCGATGATCGTGGAGGGTCAGGTGCACGGCGGACTGACGCACGGTATCGGCCAGGCGCTGACCGAAGGCTGCCGCTACGACCCGGAGACCGGGCAATTGCTGACCGGCTCGTTCGGCGACTACTGCATCCCGCGCGCGGACGACGTGCCTTCGTTCCAGCTCGACACGCGAGAGACCCCGTGTACTCACAACCCGCTCGGGGTCAAGGGCTGCGGCGAGGCAGGCGCGATCGGCGCTCCCGCCGCGGTGATGAACGCGATCACCGACGCGCTCGGCGTCAAGGACCTGCCGATGCCCGCCACCGCCGAAACCGTGTGGAAAGCGATCCGCGCAAACAGAAAAGCAGCCTAAGAAGGAATCAAGGAGAAAACCATGCACGCATTCGAATACCACCGCCCTTCCTCGCTCGCCGACGCGGCCAAATTGGCGGGCAAAGGCGACGACGCCAAGCTGCTCGCCGGCGGCCAGAGCTTGGTGCAGGCGATGAAGCTGCGCCTGTCCGCGCCGAGCGATCTCGTGGACCTGAATCAGATCGCCGAGCTGCGCGGCACCAAGTCCGACGGCAAGACCGTCACCGTGGGCGCCATGGTGCGCCACGCCGAGGTTGCTGCCTCGGCCGACGTGAGAAAGGCGATCCCCGCGCTTGCCGCGCTGGCCGAGATGATCGGCGACAGGCAGGTGCGCAACCAGGGCACGATCGGCGGGTCGCTGGCCAACAACGACCCGGCCGCCGATTACCCCGCCGCGGTGCTCGGCCTAGGCGCGACCGTAGTCACCAACAAGCGCAAGATCGCGGCCGACGAGTTCTTCAAGGGCATGTTCGAGACCGCGCTTCAGGCGGGCGAGATCATCACCCAGGTCTCCTTCCCGGTGCCCAAGCGCGCCGCATACGTGAAATTCAAGAACCCGGCCTCGCGCTTCGCCATCGTCGGCGTGTTCATTGCCGACACCGGCAGCGGTGTGCGCGTCGCGGTCACCGGCGCCGGTCCGAGCGTATTCCGCCAGGGCGAGATGGAAAAGGCGCTCGGCGCGAAGTTCGCCCCCGAATCGGTCGCCAACGTCAAGGTCAAGGCCGACGGCCTCAACAGCGACTTGCACGCGAGCGCCGAGTACCGCGCTCACCTGGTCGGCGTGATGGCAAAGCGAGCGGTGGAAGCGGCGCTGAAGTAGTCGAGACGCAGCTTGCAGGCGAACGGCCCGCCCCGGCGGGCCGTTTCTTTTCTACAATGTCATTTTTGCAGGACACTCGCCATGGCTCGCCAGTTGCCCAAATCCATCGACGAAACCCAGGAACTGCTGGCATCGTCGGACTACGTAGCCGAGCGCAGCCTCGCCACCGCGCTGTATCTGGCGCTGGCGTTGCAGCGGCCGCTGTTCCTGGAGGGCGAGGCCGGCGTCGGCAAGACCGAGATCGCCAAGGTGATCTCGCAGGCTCTCGGGCGCGAGCTGATCCGGCTGCAGTGCTACGAGGGCTTGGACATTGCGCAGGCAGCTTACGAGTGGAATTACTCGCGCCAGATGATCGAGATCCGGCTGGCGGAGGCTGCCGGTGAGAAGTCCAAGGAAAAGCTCGCGCAGGACATCTTCTCCGAGCGCTTCCTGGTCAAGCGCCCGCTGGCGCGCGCGCTCGAGGGCAAGCCCGGCAAGGCGCCGGTGCTGCTTATCGACGAGCTCGACCGCACCGACGAACCGTTCGAAGCCTACCTGCTCGAGGTTCTGTCGGATTGGCAGATCTCGATTCCGGAGACCGGCACGCTGCGCGCCAGCGAGCCCCCGATCGTGGTCATCACCTCGAACCGCACGCGCGAGATTCACGATGCAGTGAAGCGGCGCTGCTTCTACCACTGGGTCGACTATCCCGACGCGGCGCGCGAGCTCGAAATCCTCAGGCGCAAGGCACCTAAGGCTTCCGCGGGCCTCTCGAGCGAAGTGGTAGCGTTCGTGCAGCGCCTGCGCAGCGTCGAGCTGTTCAAGCTGCCGGGCGTCGCCGAGACGATCGATTGGGCGAACTGCCTGGTCGCGCTTGACCGGATCGCGCTCGACCCCGAGACAGTCAACAACACCCTGGGCGTGCTGCTGAAATACCAGGACGACATCGAGAAGATCACCGGCGAGGAAGCCACGCGCCTGGTCGCGGAATCGAAGGCCGCAGCAGCGGCCTGAGCGGGCGGCGATGCGCGTACCGACCTTCCTCGGCCGGCTATTCGGCGCCGCGGCGGAGCACGCCGCTGGCGGCGGGAGCGCGCGCAAGGCAGTCGCGTTGTGCCGCGCGTTGCTCTCGGAGCGCGGCGAGGCCGCGGGCACCGCGCTCGCGCGCCAGGCTCTGGACGCCTGTCTCGCCCTCGACGGCGCGGAGCGCGAGGCCTTGTTCGATGCGCTGACGCGCGACTTCTCCCCCGCGCCGGAGCGCGTAGGCAAGGCCGCCGACGCCTATCGCCGCGACCCGGGGCCGGCAACTCTGATCCGGCTGCAGGAAACGGTCGAGCCTCCACGTCAGGAGCTGTTTCGGCGTCTGAACATGGCCCCCGGCGGCACTGCTTCGGTGGTCGAGCTGCGCAGCAGGCTGCTCAAGGGACTACGCGCGCATCCGGAATGGGCGGCGCTCGACTCGGATTTGCTGCATCTGCTGCGCTCGTGGTTCAACCGCGGCTTCCTGGTCCTGGAACGTATCGACTGGCGCACCTCCGCGATGGTGCTGGAGAAGCTGATCAACTACGAGGCGGTGCACGCGATCAAGGGCTGGCCCGACCTGCACCGCCGCCTCGAAGCCGACCGGCGCTGCTTTGCCTTCTTTCATCCGGCGCTCCCCGACGAGCCGCTGATCTTCATCGAGGTCGCGCTGACGCGCAGCATGTCGAACCGGGTGCAGCCGTTACTGGATGTCGATGCGCCGGTGGGCGACCCCGCGCAGGCGAAGTGCGCGATGTTCTACTCGATCACCAACTGTCAGGAAGGATTGCGGGGTATCTCGTTCGGCAACTTCCTGATCAAGCAAGTCGCGGTCGAGCTGCAGCGCGAGCTTCCGCAGCTGCGCGGCTTCGCCACGCTGTCGCCGATTCCTGGATTCAGGCAATGGCTCGAGCGCCAGCACGTCGCGGGAATCGAGAGTCTCGCGCAGCCGGGCTGGCAGCAAGCGAAAAAGCCCGATCCGCTGCCCACGCTGTTGCAGCAGCTGTGCGCGTACTACCTGCTGCACGCCAAGCACGGCAACCAGCCGCTGGACGCCGTAGCGCGCTTTCACCTCGGCAACGGCGCGAGGCTCGAGCGCATCAACTGGCTCGGCGACACCTCGGACAACGGGGTCGCGCGCTCCGCGGCCCTGATGGTCAACTACGTCTACCGGCTGGACGAGGTCGAGCGCAACCACGAACTGTTCGTGAACGAAAACCGCGTCATCGCCTCGCGCGAAGTCGCGCACCTGGCGCGCGAGTCCCCGCTGTCGGCCGCTGCGAAGGCGAAAGCCTGACATGCTGCCCAGCCTCGACACCGACAGCACGGGCCCCGGCGCGGGACGGCTGGCGGAAAACGTAATGCACTTCGCGCGCCTGCTGCGCGCGGCGGGACTGCGCATCGGCCCTGACCGCGTGATCGATTGCGTGCGCGCCCTCGAGATCGCCGGCACCGCGCGCCGCGACGACTGGTACTGGACCATGTCGAGCGTGCTGCTGTCGCGGGAAGAGCAGCGTCCGATCTTCGACCAGGCGTTCCGCATCTTCTGGCGCGATCCGAAGCTGGTGGAGAAGATGATGCAGCTGCTGCTGCCCAAGATTTACGGCCGCGTCGGCAAGGAAGAAGAGCAGCAGGCGCAGCGCCTGACCGATGCGCTGTTCGCACAGCAAAAGCACGAGCCGCGCGAGCAGGAGGAGCAGGAAATCGAGCTCGATGCCAAGCTGACGTTCTCCTCCAGCGAGGTTCTGCAGCACATGGACTTCGACACCATGTCCGCCGCCGAGCTCGCCGAAGCGAAGAAAATGATCGCGCAGCTGCGACTCCCGCTGCCCGAGATTCGCACCCGGCGCTATGCCCCGAGCGCGCGGGGACGGCGCGTCGATCTGCGCGCCACGCTGCGCGAGAGCCTGCGCGAGGGCGGCGACGTGATTCCGCTGGTGCGCAGCACCCCTGGGCGAGAGCATCCGCCACTGGTGGTGCTGTGCGATATCTCGGGGTCGATGAACCCGTATGCCAGGATGTTCCTGCACTTCCTGCATGCGATCACCAACGATCGCGACCGCGTTTCGGTCTTCGTATTCGGCACCCGGCTGACCAACATCACGCGGCAGCTGCGCCATCGCGACGTCGATGTCGCGATGGCAAAGGTCGCCGATGCGATCAAGGATTGGTCCGGGGGCACCCGGATCGGCGTGTGTCTGCGCGAGTTCAACTGGCGCTGGGCGCGCCGCGTGCTGGGGCAGAACGCCTGCGTGCTGCTGGTTTCCGACGGACTCGACCGCGAGGCCGGCGAAGGCCTGTCGCAGGAAATGGATCGGCTGGCGAAGTCGTGCCGGTACCTGGTGTGGCTCAATCCGCTGCTGCGCTATGAACAGTTCGAGGCGCGGCCCGCAGGTGTGCGCGCGATGCTGCCGTATGTCGATCTGTTCCTCCCGGTGCATAATCTGAAGAGCCTGGTCGATCTGGCACATACGCTGAACCGGCCGCTGACCCGAACTCATCAGGAGAAACGCGCATGGAGATGACCGGCGAGCAGCTGATTCCCGCCTCGCAGCTTGACACGTGGAATGCGCTCAACGACCCGGAGATCCTGAAGGTTTGCGTTCCCGGCTGCGAAACGATCGAGAAGTCGGGCGAAAACGAGTATCAGGTTCTGATGGTCGCGCGTGTCGGGCCGGTGAGCGCCAAGTTCAAGGGCAAGCTCGCCTTGTCCGACCTCGACCCGCCGAACGCCTACTCGATCGCGTTCGAGGGCCAGGGCGGGGCAGCCGGCTTCGGCAAGGGCGGCGCGCAGGTGCGCCTCGCTCCCGAGGGCGACGGCACGCGGCTCAGCTATAGCGTCAAGGCCAGCGTCGGCGGCAAGCTGGCGCAGATCGGCTCGCGCCTGGTCGACGCGGCGGCACGCAAGATCGCGAACGACTTCTTCCAGGCGTTCAACGACAGGGTCGCCGGAGCCCACGCCGAACCGGGGCACGAAGGGCACGAAGAAGCGCGCGAAGAACACCACCCCGAGCCGGTGCCGCCCGATCCGGACATGCCGACGATCGCCTCCTCCACTGTCGCTTTCTTTGCTGCGGGCGCGCTGGTCGTGGTCGCGGTCTGCCTTTTCGTCCTCTACGGATGACCGAGCTGCTGTTCCGCGACGATGCCTACCTGAAGTCGTGCAGCGCGACCGTGATCGCGCTGCATGGCGACGCGGTCGAACTCGACCGCACCGTCTTCTATCCTGTGGGCGGGGGGCAGCCAGGGGACAGTGGCCGCCTGGGCGGGCTGCGCGTCGCCGACACGCGCAAGAGCGAGGACGGCGAATCCGTTCTGCACATCGTCGAGCCCGGCACGGCGCTGCCAAAGCCCGGAACGCCGGTCGAGGCCGAGATCGACTGGGATCGCCGCTACCGTCACATGCGCCTGCATACCGCGCTTCACCTGCTGTGCGCGGTCGTGCACGCGCCGGTCACGGGCGGGCGCATCGGCGAGGACAAGGCGCACATCGACTTCGATATCGAGATGGAGAGGCTGATAAAGGACGAAATCGAGGCGCGCATCAACACGCTCGTCGCAGCGGCGCGCGACGCACGCCCGCGCTGGATCAGCGATACCGAGCTCGATGCCCGGCCGGAGCTCGTGCGAACTATGTCGGTGGCGCCGCCTCGCGGCGCGGAGCGAGTGCGTCTGCTCGAAATCGACGGCGTGGACCTTCAGGCCTGCGGCGGAACTCATGTCGCTAACACGCGCGAGGTGGGTCGCCTGACCGTGGCGAAGATACGGTCGGAAGGGAAGCGGAACAAAAGGGTTACGCTCGCGTTTGCGCAATAGGTCACGTCCGGCCCGCCCGTCGGGCCTGCCGTGCCATTCGTCACCAGGCGGCAAAGGGCAGGGAATTATTCCTCGAATGCGATTCTGGCGTGGACCTATGATGGCGTCGTCGCGTCGCACAAGAGGCAAACGTTGGGAGGCACAGAAATGTCCGCGCTGACCGAACGCAGGGCCGTCGCCACGGAGCGCAGCCCCGCGATCGTACTGTTCGCCGAGCTGCGCAACTTCACCCGCATGTCGGAGATGCTCGAGCCGCAGAAGGTGCTCGACCTCGCGAGCAGCTTCTTCGCTCTAGCCGCCAACGCGGTCGAAACCAACGGCGGCGAAGTGTTTGGCGTACGCAACGACACCCTGATCGCGGCATTCCGCGGCAGCGCGCCAACCGAGCACGCGCGCCGGGCGGTAACCGCCGCGCAGCAGATCCAGCGCGAATTCGGCACCATTGCCGAGTCTTGGCAGAGCGAATACGGGTTGCAGGTCGCGGTTGCGATGGGCCTGCACCTGGGCGAGACGGTCTTCGGCATGGCGGGCCCCGGCGGCTCGGCGCATTTCGTGGCCTTCGGCGATTGCGTGAGCATCGCCGAGCGCCTGCTACACCGCGCCCGTGCAGGCGAATTCGTGTTGTCCGGGGCGGTGATGGACGCGCTCGCCGTGTCCGGCTTCGAGCTGGAGGCGGACTCGCTGCCGGCATTGCATCTTGCGCGGCGTGAGTCGGTCGAAATCTACGGCGTACTGCTCGATACCCGCCTGGACTTCACCTGAGCCGCAACGGGGCTCCAGACTTCTTCCTTCAGGGCGAGAACCCGGTCGCCCAGCGGCTCGAGGCGGCGGCATCGCTGGCCCGGCCCTCCTTGCCGGGCTCTAGGGCCGACCAGGCCCACAGGATCAGCAGCATGGCAAGGACGATCGCCGCAAGGCTGACCCAGCCGAGGATCCGCTCACGGAGCCGTTTGACGAGCTTCATGGCGCGTTTGACAGCTTCCGCGCGCGGATGTTCGCCCCCCGCCGGGCCCTGCGGCTCAGTCCCCCGCGACAGTCATATTGTCCACAAGGATCGACCCTGACCGGCGGGCGCCGCGCACGACCTCGTCACTGCCCACGGCAACGATGCCGCGTAGTATCTCGCGCAGGTTTCCGGCGATGGTGATCTCCTCCACCGGATAGCGGATTTCGCCCCCTTCCACCCAGTAGCCCGCCGCGCCGCGCGAGTAGTCACCGGTAATCAGGTTGACGCCGTGGCCCATCAGCTCCGTCACGAGCAAGCCGCGGCCCATTGTCCTCAACATGCCGGCGAAATCGGGGCCGGGCGCATCGCCCTGGCGCACGACGAGATTGTGGTTCCCGCCGGCGCTGCCGGTGCTCTGCATGCCGAGTTTGCGCGCCGAGTAGCAGCCGAGAAAATAACCCTCGAGCACCCCGTCGCGCACCACGCTGCGCGGCCGGGTCGCCACCCCCTCCTCGTCGAACGGCGAGCTTGCGAGCGCCTGCGGCTCGTGCGGGCGCTCGTCGATGCAGACGATGGGCGAGAACACCTGCCTGCCGAGCGAGTCGACCAGGAATGAAGCGTTGCGGTAAAGGCTGCCTCCGCTCGCCGCGGCCACGAACGAACCGATCAGCTGCGTCGCGACGGGCGCTTCGAACAGGACCGGCGCCCTGCAGGTGCGGATTTTGCGCGCGCCGAGGCGTGCCAGCGCACGCCCGCCCGCGTATCGACCGAGCGCTTCCGGGCCGGCGAGACGCCCGGGTACGCGGTGAGCGCTGTACCAGTCGTCGCGTTGCATCAAGCCGTCGTCCTCGGCGATGACCGCGCACCACAGCGCGTGGCGCGACGTGGGAAAGCCGGCCGCGAAGCCGAGACTGTTGGCGAACACGAACCGTGACTGCTGGGAGGAAAGCGAGGCGCCCTCGGAGTTGTTGAGCTTTGGCGACAGCGCGAACGCCGCCGCTTCGCAGCGACGCGCGATCCCGATCGCCTCGTCGGTATCGAGGTCCCAGGGATGGTAGAGATCGAGATCGGGGAGCTCGCGCGCCAGCAAATCCGGCTCCGGCAGACCGGTACAGTCGTCCTTCGCAGTGTGTCGTGCGATCGCGAGAGCCGCGGCGACCGTCTGCTCGATCGCGGAAGGCGAAAAATCCGAGGTGCTGGCGTGGCCGCGGCGGGCCCGGGGGCGTTCGCCGACGTAAACCGTCACGCCGATGCCCTTGTCGCGGTTGTGCTCGATAGTCTCGACTTCTCCCTTGCGCACGGTGACCGACAGGCCTCTTCCTTCGGAGACGTCGCACTCGCAGGCGCTCGCCCCGAGGCGCTTGGCATGGCCCAGGATCGTGGCGGCGAAATCCTCGAGCTGCGCGGCGGTATAGGTGAATCGATGGCGGGTTGTCATGGCGCGCTATGATAGCAGCGCGATGCAAGACGAGATCCCGAGCAAGACGCAGAAGAAGCAGGCCATGCTCGAACTGCAGGCGCTCGGCGGGGCGCTGGCCGCGCTGCCCGACAGCTCGCTTGCGTCGATCTCACTGCCCGAACCGCTGGCAGAGGCGATTGCCGAGGCGCGGCGCATTACCAGCCGCGGGGGCAAGCGCCGTCAGCTGCAATACATCGGCCGGCTGATGCGGAACCTCGACCCCGCGCCGATTCGCGCCGAACTCGAGCGCATCGAAGGCCACTCGGCGGTTGACGCGGCGCGGCACCGGCGCCTGGAGCAGCTGCGCGGCCGCCTTCTCGACGACGACGAGGCGCTCACCGAGTTCGCGCGCGCGCACCCGGCAGCTGACCTGCAGGCGCTGCGCGCATTGATCCGCAACGCACGCCGCGAGCAGAAGGAAGGCCGCCCGCCGCGCGCCTTCCGCGAGCTGTTCCGCGTGCTGCGTGAAGTGTCCGCGCCTTAAGACAAGCTTAAGTCGCCGCCGGCATCCTTGACCGATGGAGACGCCCATGACGGACTCGAATTCCGACGCACTGGTGTTGTTCGGCGCCACCGGCGACCTGGCGTACAAGAAGATCTTTCCGGCACTGCAGGCGCTCGTGCGCACCGACCGCCTCGATGTTCCGGTGATAGGCGTCGCCCTGAGCGGCTGGGACCTCGATCGCCTGCGTGCTCGAGTTCGCGACAGCCTGAAGGCGCATGGTCTGGGAGACGATCAGGCCAGCGCCAAGCTGTGCGATCTCTTGCGCTACGTCGACGGGGACTACCGCGACAAGACGACATTCGAAAATGTCGGCAAGTCGCTCGGGGGCGCTCGGCGACCACTGCATTACCTCGCGATCCCGCCGAGCATGTTCCCGACCGTCGTCGAGGGCCTCGCCGGGCTGGACAGCGCAGCTGCGGCCCGCGTAGTGGTGGAAAAGCCCTTCGGCCGCGACCTCGCCTCGGCGCGCTCGCTGAACGGCACGCTGCACCGCGTGTTCGACGAACGCGCGATCTTCCGCATCGATCACTATCTCGGCAAGGAGCCGGTGCAGAACCTGCTCTACTTCCGCTTCGCTAACTCGTTTCTCGAACCGCTGTGGAACCGCAACCACGTCGCCGGCGTACAGATCACCATGGCCGAGGAGTTCGGCGTCGAGGGGCGCGGGCGCTTTTACGAGGAAGTGGGGGCGCTTCGCGACGTGGTGCAGAACCACATGCTGCAGGTCGTCGCCATGCTGGCGCTGGAGCCGCCGGTGGGCTACTCGGCCGATGCCCTTCGCGACGAGAAAGCGAAGGTGTTCCGGTCGATCCGCACGCTTACAGGCAAGAGCCTGGTGCGCGGCCAGTACCAGGGCTATCGCGGCGAAGACGGGGTGGACAAGGACTCACGGATGGAAACCTTCGCCGCGATGCAGGTCCACCTCGATTCCTGGCGCTGGAGCGGCGTGCCGTTCTTCATCCGCGCCGGCAAGCACCTGCCGCTCACTGCCACCGAAGTAATGGTCGAGCTGCGCCGGCCGCCGCACAACGTATTCGGCGGCGAGTTGCCGCCGAACCGCAACTACCTGCGATTCCGGCTCGGACCCGGGCACGTGGCGATCGCGATGGGCGCCCTGTCCAAGAAGCCCGGAGCAGAGATGAAGGGCGACGAGGTCGAGCTCTATGTGTGCAACACCCGCGACGACGAGGCCGGCGCCTACGAGCGCCTGATCGGCGACGCCATGAAGGGCGACGCGACGCTTTTCGCGCGCGAGGACGGCGTCGAGGAAGCGTGGCGCATCGTCGATCCTGTGCTCAGGAAACCGACCCCCGTGCATATCTACGAGCGCGGCTCGTGGGGGCCGGCGGAAGCCGGCAAGATGACCGAGAAACTCGGCGGCTGGCACGCGCCGAAGGCGCAAGCGCGCTAGACTGCGCGCAAACGCGCAAGGGGGATCACATGCTGCAACTCGAGCGGCTGTTTCGCGCGCAGGTCACGCTCGCGCCGGCGCAGGAAATCGGCGACGGTCCGCTCGGCCGGCGCCGCATTATCCCGATTACGGGCGGCGAGGTGTCGGGAGCGAGCCTGTCCGGCCGGGTGCTGCCCGGCGGCGCGGACTGGCAGATCGTGCGCCCGGACGGCGTCGCCTATCTGGACGCGCGCTACACTGTCGAGACCCATGACGGCGTCCTGGTATACGTGCGCAACCTGGGCTACCGCCACGGTCCGCCGGAGGTCGTCGCGCGCCTGGCGGCGGGCGAGGCGGTCGACCCGTCGCTGTACTACATGCGCACCACGCCCTGGTTCGAAACCGGGGACGCGCGCTACGCCTGGCTCAACCGCACGGTCTGCGTCGGCAGCGGCGAGCGGCTCGGCAACGCGGTGCGGATCGACTTCTACGCCGTAAAATAGCCGCATGGATACCGAACTCGTCATCGGCCTCGTTTCGGTCAGCGACCGTGCCTCCAAGGGCGTCTACAAGGACGAGGGCATTCCGGCACTCAGGGACTGGCTCACGGCCGCGATCGCGTCTCCGGCCTGGCGTGACGAGACGCGCCTGATCGCGGACGAGCAGCCGGTGATCGAAACGATGCTCAGGGAACTGGTCGATCAGCGCGGCTGCCACTTGGTCCTCACCACCGGCGGCACCGGGCCGGCGAAGCGCGACGTCACGCCAGAGGCGACGCTCGCGGTTGCGGACAAGGTCATGCCGGGGTTCGGCGAGCAGATGCGCCAGATTAGCCTGCAGTTCGTGCCGACCGCGATCCTGTCGCGCCAGGTCGCGGTGGTCCGCGGGCAGGCCCTGATCATCAATCTGCCCGGCCAGCCGAAGTCGATCAGGGAAACCCTCGAGGGCCTGAAGGACTCTTCAGGCAAGCCGCTCGTGCACGGCATCTTCGCCGCGGTGCCGTACTGCGTCGACCTGATCGGCGGGCCCTACATCGAGACCCGCGAAGAAGTGGTCAAGGCGTTCCGGCCCAAGTCGGCGCAGCGGCCCAAGAGCCCCGCCGGATGAGCGAGCCGTGCGCCTCCTGACCTTCAAACCCAGGCGCGGGGGCGCGCCGCGCCTCGGCGTGCTGGTCGCGGACGAGCGCGTATTCGATGTCGCCGAGGCGGCGCGGCGCGCGAGGCAGCGCCTGCCGTTCGACGCGAGCGACATGTTGTCGCTCATCGGCTCGGGGCGCACCGGGCTCGCAGCGCTGCGCAAGCTGTTGCGAGGACGCGCTGCAAAGGGGCTCGTGCTCGGTTCGCTGCGTCTGCTCGCTCCGATCCCGCGCCCGCGCAAGAACGTGTTCTGCGTCGGCTGGAATTACCTCGAACATTTCGAGGAAGGTGCCAAGGCGCGCCCGCACGTGCAGGAAATGCCCGCGCACCCGGCGTTCTTTACCAAGGCCCCGACCGCGGTAAACGGTCCGTACGACGCAATTCCGCTGCACGCGGGTGTGACCGCGAAGCTCGACTGGGAGGTCGAGCTGGGCGTCGTCATCGGACGCGGCGGTCGGAACATCGCTGAAGCCGATGCGATGAAGCATGTCTACGGTTATACCGTCGTCAACGACGTCTCGGCGCGCGAGGTGCAGCGCCAGCACGGGCAGCAGTGGTTCAAGGGCAAGAGCCTGGACGGCACCTGCCCGATGGGCCCCTGGATCGTAACCGCCGACGAGGTGCCCGATCCACAGGTGCTGAGCGTCACCTGCCGCCTGAACGGCGTGGTCAAGCAGGATTCGAACACCCGCCACATGTACTTCCGCATACCACGCATCATTGCCGAGCTTTCGGCGGGCCTGACGCTCGAGCCGGGCGACGTCATCTCCACCGGCACGCCGGCGGGCGTGGGCCACGCGCGCACCCCGCCCGAGTTCATGCGCGCGGGCGACGTCCTTGAAACCGAGGTGGAGGGAATCGGCGCGCTGCGCAACCGCATCGGCCGCTGACAGGCGCTACATGATCTGGTTGACGGTTCCGGCGTCGGCGCGCAGTGCGGCGCCGGTGGTCGCCGAAGCGCCTTCACCGCACAGGTAGACGGCAAGGTTCGCCACCTCCTCGGCGGAAGTGAAGCGCCTGAGCAGCGAGGTCGGGCGGTAGTGGAGGAAGAACTCGCGCTCGATCTCCTCCACCGTCTTGCCCGCGGCCATCGCGCGCTCGGCGCGCAGCCGGTCGGTGGTCTCGGTTCGAGTCGGCCCCGGCAAAAGCGCGTTCACGGTTACGCCCGTGCCGGCGAGCTCCATCGCCAGCCCGCGCGAAATCGAGAGCTGCGCCGTCTTCGTCGTCCCGTAATGGATCATCTCCTTGGGGATGTTGAGCGCCGATTCGCTCGAGACGAAGATGACCCGCCCCCAGCCACGCCCGGCCATGGCCGGCGCGTAGCGGCGCGCGAAGCGGATCCCGCTCATTACGTTCACTTCGAACAGGCGCTGCCATTCCGCGTCCGAAATGTCGAAGAACGCCTTGCGCTCGTAGATGCCGAGGTTGTTGACCAGGATGTCGCAGTCGGACACGCGCGCGAACACCTGCTCCGCGCCGGACGCGCTCGCGCAGTCCGCGGCAACCCCGTCGGCCTGCGCGCCGGGAGCCTGCTTAGACAGACGCTCGAGCGCCGCGTCTACCGAGGCCTGGGTGCGCCCGGTGAGCGTCACCCTTGCACCCTCGGCCGCGAGCCCCGTGGCGATCGCGTAGCCGATGCCGGCGGTCGAGCCGGTCACGAGCGCGCGCCGCCCGTTCAGCTTCAGGTCCATCCACTTCCCTCCTCTTTGTCAGCTGCCGCGAGTGGTCGCGGTCAGCCCACCGTCGACCACGATCTCGGCCCCGGTGACGAACTTCGCTTCGTCCGAGGCGAGGTACACCGCCGCCCAAGCCACGTCCCAGGCGTCTCCCATTTTGCCGGTCGGCGTGCGCGCGTTGCGCTTGGCAATCAGCGCCGCCGCGTCGCCGCCCTGCGATTTCGCCAGCCGCGCGGCGACCAGTGGCGTATTCATCAGGCCCGGGATCACGGTGTTGATCCGCACCCCCTTGGGGGCATAGCGCACCGCCGCCACGCGCGAGAAGTGCTGCAACCCCGCCTTGGACGCCGCGTAGGCCGCCAAGTCGTTACCCAGATGGCGCAGCCCCGCGATCGAGGACAGGTTGACGATCGCGCCGCCCCCCTGCTTCGCCATCAGCGGCGCCACCATGCGGATCGACTGGTAAACATAGTGCAGGTTGAACTCGAACTGCGCGCGCCACGCGTCCGGCTCGATCTCCTCCGGCCCACCCGGAATGCTGCCGCCGACGTTGTTCACCAGGATGTCGATCCGCCCGTGCCGCGCGAGGGTCTCGTCCACCGCGCGCCTGAGGTCCGCCTCCCTGGATACGTCGACCGCCAGCGCCGTCATCGTCGCGCCTTCGGCTTTCACCATGCGTGCGGTCTCCTCGGCCGCCGCGAGGTTCACGTCCGCGCCGACCAGCTTCGCGCCTTGGCGCGCAAACAGCACGCAGATGGCGCGCCCGTTGCCCACGCCCTCGCCCACCGATCCCGCGCCCAGCACCAGCGCCACTTTCCCCTTGAGTCTGTCCGTCATCCTGGCTTCCCGTCAGTTGTCGCGCCTTGGCAAGCTGAGAATCGCCTCGAGCCCGCCGCCAGCACGGTTTTTCAGTACCAGATCGCCGCCGTGCGCGCGCGCAATGTTGCGCGCAATGCCCAGTCCGAGCCCCGTCCCGCCGGTCTCCCGGCTGCGCGAGCGCTCGCCGCGGTAGAAGGGCTCGAAAGCACGCTCGAGCTCCTGCTCGGGAATCCCGGGGCCGTCGTCGACGATACGCACTACGACCTCCTTTCCCGCATCTTCGACCTCGATCATCGCACGCGCACCGTACCGGATCGCGTTCTCCACCAGATTGGTCAGGCATCGTCGCAGCGCGAGCGGGCGGCCGAAATAGGGCTGCGCGGCCACCCCCTTGATTTCGACCTCGTGACCGGTGTCGCGAAAATCGATCTGCAGCGTTTCGAGGAGCGCCATCAGGTCGACCTGCTGTGCGGCCTCGCTCCTGGTCGAGTCGCGCATGTAGTCGAGGGTTTGGACGACCATCGACTGCATCTCGTTCAAATCCTTTTCAATCTTCGCGCGCAGCACGGGATCATTCACCGTCTCCATACGCAGGCGCAGCCGTGTGAGTGGCGTCTTCAGGTCATGCGACATAGCGGTGAGCACGCGCGCGCGGTCGGAGAGGAAACGCGACAGGCGCTGCTGCATGAGATTGAAAGCGCTGGCCGCCCGCCGCACCTCCAGCGGGCCGTCTTCGGCGAGCGGCGGCCGGTCGATGTCGCGGCCAAGCTTCTCCGCCGCCGTGGCGAGCGCCGAAAGGGGCACTGTGACCCAGCGCACCGCGATCAGGGAAAGCGCGATCACCGTGCCGAGCAGCACCAGCAGCGAGAGCCCCAGGCGCAGCGGGATCGAGCCTTCCTGCGGCGACAGGTAGGAGTCGAACGTGACCAGGGTGCCGTCGTGGAGAGTGACCTGCACCAGGTACGATGCGCCCCCTGGCGGCACTTCCGGCATCATGTGCTCGGTCATTGGGCGCCCCATCATCGACGGCCCCATCATTGGCAGCCCCCGCGACGGCGGCCCCGCCGCCGGCGCGGAAGCGCCGGGTCGCCGCATCAGCGTCACCGGCATTTCCGCGCCCAGCGCAAAACGAAGCACGCTGGCGAAAACGGAGTTTTGCGTGTCGCCCGGCTCACCCTTCACCAGCGGCGGGCGATCGAGCGAAACCGCGAGCCGCGGGGCGTTGAACACCGCGGCGATGCGGCGCCGCTCCTGCGGCGCGACCGAGTCGAGCAGCCGGGCAATGTCGGCGATGCGCTGCGCAAGCTGCATACCGCCCGCCCGATATAGCAAGCGATCGCGCTCGGCGAGGTTGATGTACCCGGCGGCCAGCTGCGCGACGATCAACCCCCCGAGCAGCACCACGACGAGGCGACCGAACAGGCTTCGCGGAAGCAACCATGTCATTGCCTGTGCCATCAGCGCTTGACCTCGACCGGCACCGCGAGCAAGTAGCCCTCGCCGCGCACAGTCTTGATGATCTTTGGATCCGACGGATCGTCGCGCAGGCGGTGGCGCAGGCGGCTGATTTGAATGTCGATGCTGCGATCGAGCGGATCGGCCTCGTGGCCCTTGGACAGTACCATCAGCTGGTCGCGCGATAGAACGTGATTCGGATGGCTGAGCAAGATCCTCAGCATCTGGTATTCGCCCCCGCTCAACGAAGTGACTACGCCCTTGGCGGATACCAGGTGGCGGGGCCCGGTGAGCAGGCGCCAGCCGGCGAAGACGATCTCGCTTGCCTCGTCGGCGCGCAGGTTGCGCGGCAGGCTGCGCGCGCGCCGCAGCACGCTCTTGATCCGTGCCACCAGCTCGCGCGGGCTAAAGGGCTTGGGCAGATAATCGTCGGCGCCCATCTCGAGCCCGACGATGCGGTCGGTTTCCTCGCCCAGCGAGGTAAGCATGATGACCGGCGTGTCCGCCTCGCCGCGCAGCTTGCGGCACAGGGTCAGGCCGTCCTCCCCCGGCAGCATCAGGTCGAGCACGATGAGGTCGACTTTCCCGCGCGCGAGCGCCGCCCACATCTCTTTGCCGTCGGCGGCGACGCTCGCCCGGTAGCCGTTCTTGGCGAGGTAGTCGCTCAGCAGATCGCGGATGTCCGCGTCGTCGTCGACGATCAGGATGTGGTCCTGGGTCTCCATGACATCACTTATAGCCGCTTGCGCGGGTCGGGAGGAACGGATTTGTAGCCTAGCGTAACAAGCCGACCGGACGCTACGCCACGCTACAAAAAGCAAACTGGTCCGTTACGCTCGGGTGTTGCAATGGGAACCGTCGCAAGGTTCCCATTTCAACCAACGGAGAGAATCATGAAACGCATCACCAAAATCGCACTCGGCGTCGGTACTGCAGTGACGCTCGGCCTCGCTGCCGCAATGGTCAGCGCGCATCCCCAAGGCTACGGCTACGGCCCGGGCATGGGCTGGGGCGGCCACATGGGCGGCTACGGGCCGCAGGGAATGATGGGCTATGGCTACGGACCGGGCATGGGCTGGGGCGGCCACATGGGCGGCTACGGGCCACAGGGAAGGATGGGTTATGGCTACGGCTACGCCAACCCCGCGGCGGCGGTGGACGACCGCCTCGCCGAACTCAAAGCCGGGCTTACCATCAGCGCCAAACAGGAATCGGCGTGGAAGGCCTATGCCGAACAGGTCAAGGCTCAGGCCGGGAGCATGCAGGCATGGCATACGGCGATGTGGAACACCGCTCAGGCGACAGCGCCCGAGCGCCTCGCGCAGCGCGACGCGCTGATGAAGCAGCGACTTGCCCAGCATGAGGCGATGACCGCAGCGTTCAACGATCTGTACAAGACGCTCACGCCCGAGCAGCGCACCGTCGTGGACCAGGGCTTCGTCGCCATGGGCCCGGGGCCGCGCGGCCCGGGCGGACGTTTCCGCTAGCCGGAGCGGCGCCAGACCGTCGCGAGCCAGGGCTGCTGCGACCGCGGCAGCCCTGGTGGACGGTAGTAGTGCTCTAGCTCGGCGAATCCCGCGCACGTCATGTAGCGGCGCCACGATTCCAGGTCGTGGTAGGCGCCGTAGCGACCGCGGTTCCAACCCTCCTCGTTGTTGCCGCGCGGATTGGAGCTGAACAGCACGCCGCCCGGCTTGAGCGCCGCGTTCAGCTCGGCCAGGACGCGCGGCAACTCCTGGCTCGGGACATGAAACAGTACCGCGTTCGCGAAGATTCCGTCGAATCGCGCCTGCGGAAGCTCGAGCGCGAGCAAGTCCTGCTGCCACACTTCACAGCCGCTGTATCCGCGCGCCATCTGCGCGAAGCGCAACGCCCCTTCCAGTCCCACGGCAAAGTGCCCCAGTCCGGCAAAGACCTTGAGGTCCCTCCCCGGCCCGCAGCCGAGGTCGAGGATCGAGTACGGCGGTTCACCCTCGATATGCCGCAGCAGCGCGGCGATATTCTGCGCCACGTCGTGCCCGCGCGTGCCCTCCCAGAAATCCTGCGCGCGCTGGTTGTAGTGCTCGAGCGTCAGCGCCGCTATCTTCTCCAGGTCTTTACTTTCCAGCTTCATTTCGCCCGGAGCCGGCCGAACCGGCGCGTAGCCGGCCTCATCGCAGCGCAGCGCCTTTCTCTTCGAGCAGAGCGCGCAGCACCGATCGATGGCAGCGCAATTCGTCCGCGCAATAGCAGCCCACCGAAAAATTCGTCTGGCGCGACAACCCGGCCAGAAGCTCAATCATTCTCGCGCTGTCCGGCGCCGCCATCTCCGCGCGGTACTTCTTCGCGAACGCGCGCCACTCTGCGTCGGTTCCGGCGTTTTTCCCCAGCTTCATCGTCTGTACGCTCGGCGCAAGATTCGGACACCAGACGTCGTACCAGTTCTGTTGCGCGAATCTGCTCTTGCGCACCCCTCTGGGGGGTCGTCTGACGGTGCCGATGCGCAGCCCCTCGTCGCGCGCCCTCTCGGTGCCCAGTCGGACTATTCGGATCGCCATCGTCGCCTCCATAGCGAGTTGTTCCATTCTACGGCGCCCTTGGCGAGCCCAGCGCGGATTGGCACAATGAGCAATGCGCTTTCTGATCGTCGACGAGGCGCGCGAACCTCGCGCAGCGCTCGCAGCCCTGCTGCGGGCACGCTGGCCCGATGCCGAGATAAACGAGTGGGACCCGGAAGCTCAGGGTAGCCCGCACGAAACGATCGGCCACGGCGGCTACTCCGCGGTGCTGCTGTCCGCGCAGAGCTGGGGCGAGCCGGTGATCGCGATGGTAGCCGAGATCTGCCGGGACCCGAAGTCGCCGCCGCTGCTGCTTCTGAGCGAGCAAGGAGGCGAAACCCTGGCCGTGAAGGCGATCAAGGCCGGGGCATCCGATTTTCTGCTGCGTGAGGGGCTGGATTCCGAACGTCTGGCCCAGGCCGTGGTCGACGGCATGAGGGAGCGTGCAGCGATGGCGCATGACGCTTCCGGGCGTGAGCGCGAGCGCACGATTACGGTCAAGCTCACCGCGCTGCACGATTCGCGAATCGACGGCACGGGGCCGCCGGTGGTGCCGGGCTATCGGGCGCTTCGACTGATAGGCGAAGGCGGGTCTGCCCGGGTCTACCTTGCCGAGCGGGCGCACGACGGCAAGACATTGGTGCTCAAGATACTGGATCCCGCGTTGCGGAACGATCCCGTGTTCATGGCGCGCTTCGTACAGGAGTACAAGTTGCTCTCGAGCCTTCACGATGAGCACGTCGCGCAAATATACGATCAGGGTTTCGCCGGCAGTTTTCCTTTCATCGCCATGGAATACCTGCCCGGGGGCGATCTGAAGGCGAAGATCATCGAAGGCATGGCTCCGCGCCAGGCGCTGCGCCTTCTGGGTCAGATCGCCAAGGCGCTCGACGCGATCCACCGCCACGGTATCGTGCACCGCGACCTCAAGCCGCAGAACATCCTGTTCCGAAGCGACGACCTTCCTGTGATCGTTGATTTTGGCCTGGCGCGCGCGCTGGCGTCGGACTTCACTCTTGCGCGCAAAGGCCAGATGATCGCGACCGCGCGCTACCTAAGCCCCGAACAGTGCCTCGGCCAGCCCGCAGACGCCCGCTCCGACCTTTACAGCCTGGGCGTGATCTTCTACGAAATGCTGACCCGCACAAGACTCTATGAAGCGGCGAGCGACAGGGAATTGCTGCGGTTGCATGTCAAAGGCCAGCCGCCGAAGCTCCCACCGCCACTCACCGGGTACCAGCGGGTGCTCGACCGCCTGCTGGCCAGGGACCCCGCCAACCGCTATCAGAGCGCACGCGAACTTTTCGCTAACATAGCAATATGAACTTCAATCCGGGCGAACAGCAGTATCTCGATTTGCTGGCAGAACTGCTTGAGCGCGGCGCGCACAAGACTGACCGCACCGGCACCGGGACGCTGTCGCTGTTCGGTCGACAGATGCGCTTCGCGCTGGGAGACGGCTTTCCTCTGCTCACCACCAAGAAGCTGCATCTCAAATCGATCATCTACGAGCTGCTGTGGTTCCTGCGCGGCGACACCAACGTCAGGTGGCTGCAGGAGCACGGCGTCACGATCTGGGACGAGTGGGCCGACGCGCAAGGCGAGCTCGGTCCCGTGTACGGCTACCAATGGCGCCACTGGAAAACGCCCGGCGGCCAGGAAATAGACCAGGTCGCGCAGGTGGTCGAATCGATCCGGCGCAATCCGGACTCGCGCCGGCATATGGTCGTGGCGTGGAACCCGGCGGACGTCGACAAGATGGCGCTGCCGCCGTGCCACGCGCTGTTCCAGTTCTACGTCGCCGAAGGCAGGCTCTCGTGCCAGATGTACCAAAGGAGCGCCGACGTGTTTCTCGGCGTTCCGTTCAACATCGCGTCCTACGCGCTGCTGACCCTGATGATCGCGCAGGTAACCGGACTTGCGCCCGGGGAGTTCGTGCTCGCGCTCGGCGACGTTCACCTCTACCGCAACCATGTCGAGCAGGCACGCGAACAGCTCGTTCGCGTGCCGCGGCCCTTTCCGCGCATCCGCCTCACACCGCAACAGGATCTTTTCGCTTTTCGGTACGAGGACTTTGCGATCGAGGGCTATGATCCACATCCGGTGATCAAGGCGCCGATCGCGGTATGACATCTTCCAGGAGGACTCTGCAATGAGCGTAAATGCAGCTGCCCAGTGGGTGTTCAATCTGGCTGACGAGGCGCAGGGTATCCGGCGCAAGCTCGGCGAGGGAATCAACACCCGCATCTTTCCCGGCGAACATGTAATGCTGTCGGTGGTTCGCATCGAGCCGAATGCAAGCGGGCCCGTGCACAGCCACCCGAACGAACAATGGGGGGTGCTGCTGGAAGGCGAGTGCGTGCGGATTCAGGACGGCGAGGAGCACGCCATGAAGGCGGGCGACTTCTGGCATACGCCCGGTGGCGTGCCGCACGGTATTCGCACCGGCAATACGGGCGCGACGGTACTGGATATCTTCGCTCCGCCGCGGGAGGAGTACCGCCAGGCCGGCGAGGGCTTCGGGACCGGGTCCTGATGCGCATTCGTCTCGCGGTGCTCGACGTCGGCGGCACCGTGATCCACGACACCGCCGACGTTCCGGCGGTGTTCAAGGCGGCGCTTGCGCGTCATGGCCTTTCGGCCACGGACGCCCAGCTTCACGCGTGGCGCGGTGCCGCCAAGCGCGAGGTGATCGCGCGACTGGCGGCAGGCAGTACCGTCGACCCCGAGCGCGTCTACTGCAGCTTCCAGGAGCTACTGATCGCCTCGTTCGCCGAGCGCGGAGTAAAGCCGATCGAGGGCATCGAGCACGCCATTGCAGCGCTGCGCGCCGCCGGCGTGCGCGTCGCGCTAACTACAGGGTTCGACCGCAAGGTGGCGGGCGGATTGCTCGCGCAGCTCGGCTGGAACGGCAAGGTGGACGCCGTGGTGTGCGCCGACGAAGTGGCACAGGGGCGCCCGGCGCCGGACATGATCCTACGCGCGATGGAGTTGACCGGAGTTCGCGAACCGCTCGAAGTCCTGTGCGCGGGCGACACCGACAACGACCTGCAAGCGGGCGAGCGGGCAGGCGTCGGCGCGAATCTCGGCGTGCTCACCGGCGCGCATGGCCGGGCGCGACTGGAGGCCGCGCAGCACGACGCGATCCTGGCGAGCGCGGCGGAACTGCCGGCCTGGCTCGAGCGGCGCGACGACCATCGCGGCGAAGGGGCAAAAAAAGAGGCCCGCCGGTAGGGGAAACCAGCGAGCCTCGGGGGACAGTGAAACGACTTGTGTTTTTTTAGTGGGGAGACTCCTTAGAGATGCGTGTGTACCAGCATCTGCGCGAGGTACAAAACGCCTGCCCCGGCGAAGACGTAGATGACGACGTCGGCGAGGCGGTTCTTCTGGTAGACCGAAACCCACTCACGGGCAAACCACGACAGCGCTACGAGCACCAGGAGCGAGAGCAGCGCCGCGGTCCCTGCAGTGACGCCGGCGCCGAACAACTGCACCAGCCAGCCGTCGGGCGCAATCATTCGATATACCGTTCCACCGACACCGATCATCAGAAGCGCCAGTACTGCAAATCCAATGACCGTCTGAATCAATACGCGATAGTCCTGTTTGAACTGCTTGATGTCCTGAAGCATGGCGCTCTCCGTGTAGTTGAACTACTTCATACCCGTTCAAGCTGCGAGCCGTTCAGGACCCGCACCCTGTCGCCTACCGCGTAGCCGGGTGCCGTCGGCAGCGAAACTGAGCGCATCGAGCCGTCGTCCATCCGCACTGTGACGCGATATCGCGTGGAATTCTTCACATTCTTCTCCGCCACTCGCACCGACTCGACCACGCCGCAATGCGCGCAGCCGGCGGTCTTGATGGCCGGCGGTGTGGCGTATTCTGGCCTGGAGGACGCGATGGGCAGCATGCCCGTGAGAGCCGCGGCGGCAAGCGCACCGAAGACCAGCACCGCGACTGCGGCACCGATGACAACCGGATGAGCTTTGGCGCGTTCCATGCTGATCTCGTTCACAATCGTTCACCTCGTGCGAACTACTGCAATCGGCGTGCCAACCGCAAAAACAAATTTCTGAACAGCGGGTTGCGATTCATTCGTGAACAAATTCACGGAGCCGGAAACAACCCGAAACGTCTCTGCGTGGCGACAGGTTTTGCCTTCTTTCCGCGATTCGCCTGATCGGCCAAGTGTTTCGCTGTCGCCGCGCGGCGACGACCAGTGCCCAAGCTAAGATCCCAGCGGTGAAGCTTTCGGTCCTCGACCAATCTCCGATCATCGGCAGCCTCGGCGCGCGGCGCGCGATCGAGGAGACAATCGCACTCGGCCGCCGCGCTGACGAGCTCGGCTACGCGCGTTACTGGCTCGCCGAGCACCATGCGATCGCCGCGCTTGCCGATCCCTGCCCCGAGGTGCTGCTCGCGCGCCTGGGCGCCGAGACCGCGCGCATACGGATCGGCAGCGGAGGCGTGCTGCTGCCCTACTACAGCGCGTTCAAGATGGCCGAAACCTTCAGCATGCTCGAAGCGCTCTATCCAGGCCGCGTCGATCTGGGGATCGGCCGCGCACCGGGCGGCGATGCGCGCACTGCGCAGGCGGTCGGCGGCGGCCGTCTCCCGGATGCGCGCGACTTCCCGCAACAGGTCTGGGAGCTGGTCGGCCACCTCGACGGCACCCTGCCCGACGACCACCCCTTCAAGCGCGTGCGCGCGCAGCCCGAAGGCAATACCGCGCCGCAAGTCTGGCTGCTCGGCTCCTCGGACTACAGCGGTGCGCTCGCTGCCCAGCTCGGCCTGCGCTTCGCTTTCGCACACTTCATTAGCGCCCAAGGCGGCGACGCCGTCACGCGCGCCTACCGCGAGCAATACCACCCCTCGGCGCGCGAACCCCAGCCGCAGGCGCTGGTGTGCACTTTCGCGATCTGCGCCGACAGCGACGCCGAAGCCGAGCGCCTCGCCGCATCGATCGATCTGCGCCGGCTGCACATGGCGCTGAACCTCGACACCACCGTGCCGACGCTGGACGACGCGCTGCGCCACGATTACTCCGAAGAGGAGCGCCGCTACGTCGTGGGACAGCGCTCCCGCGCCGTGATAGGTGGGCTCGCCAAATGCCGCCGTGAAATTGAGGCAATGGCAGAGCGCTATGCGGTCGACGAAGTGATGCTGCTCACCATCACCGGCGACTACGCCTCGAGACTGCGCTCCTACGAGCTGCTCGCGGACCTGATCTAGCGCGCCCCCAACGCGCGGGCCAGGATGTCGGCAATATGCAGCGTCTCGCGCCCCGCCAGTTCCTCGATCTGCTCACGACAGGAAAATCCGTCGGCGATCACCGGCGTGCGCGCGTCCTCGGCACGCAGCGCGGGCAGAAGGGCGAGCTCGGCGATACGGCGCGATGCGTCGTAATGCTGCGGTTTGAAACCGAACGAGCCGGACATTCCGCAGCAGCCCGCGTCAGGCGCCGACACCTCAACGCCGGCTGCACGCAGCAGTCCGGCCTCCGCGCCGAGTCCGCCCAGCGCCTTGCGGTGGCAATGGCCGTGCAGCACCGCGCGCCCGCCTATCCCGGGAGGCGTCCAGCCGCGGGCCACAAGCAGCTCGCCGAGGGAGACCGCGCACTCGGCCAGACGCGCGGCGCGCGCGTCACCGGGCAGCAGCTGAACCAGCTCGTCGCGGAACACGGACAGGCATCCCGGCTCCAGCACCACCAGCGGGGCGCCGGCCTCGATCCGAGGCGCGAGTGCACCGACCAGTTTCGCGAGTGAATCGCGGGCGCGATCGAGCATACCGAAGTCGAAGTACGGGCGGCCGCAGCAAATCCGCTCGCGCGGAACTTCAACTGCGCAGCCGGCGGCCTCGAGCACCTCCAATGCCGCGCGCGCGGTGTCGGGCCGGAAGTGATTATTGAAAGTATCGGCGAAGAGCAGCACCGGATCACCCCGCCGGCTGCGATTCGTTTCTTCGAACTGCTTCTTGAAAGTTGTCGCCGCGAAGCGCGGCAGCCGTCGCTCCGGGGCCACGCCCGCAACACCCTTGGCGATCGACGCCAATCCCGGCGTCTGGGTCAGGAAATTCGCCAGCCACGGTGCCCGCGCGGCGAGCGGAGCCCACTCGCCGATGCGCCCCATCGAATGCGCCTGGCGCGGGCGCGCGCGGTGCTCGTAGTAGTGCGAAAGGAATTCCGCCTTGTAGCTCGCCACGTCGGTATGCGTGGGGCAGTCGCTCCTGCAGCCTTTGCATGCGAGGCACCACTCGAGCGCTTCCTTGACATCCTCGCTACGCCAGCCGTCGGTGATCACCTCGCCGCGCAGCATCTCGTTCAGCAGCCGCGCACGGCCCCGCGTCGAGTAGCGCTCTTCGCCCGTCGCGCGGTAGCTCGGACACATGGTTCCGCCCGCCGCGGCACGGCACTTACCCATTCCGATGCAGTGCTCAGTGGCGCGGGTGAAGCCGTCGCCGACGTCGGACTTGAACGCGAGGCGGGTAGCGAGGGTAACCGGCCGGTACTCGGGGCCGAGACGCAGGTTCTGGTCCGAGCGGTAAACCTCGCCGCGGGCGCTGACCAGCTTGCCCGGATTCATCCTGTCGTCGGGGTCCCAGATCGCCTTGAACTCGCGCAGCGCCGCCATCAGCTCCGGGCCGTACATGGCGGGCAGGAACTCGGCCTTGGCCTGGCCGTCGCCGTGCTCGCCCGAGAGCGAGCCGCCGTACTTGACCACCAGGGCCGCCGCCTCGCCGAGGAAGCGCCGCCAGTGCACTACCCCCTCGGGTGTTCGCAGCTCGAAGGTGATGCGCGCGTGGATGCAGCCGTCGCCGAAGTGGCCGTAGAGCGAAGTCCGGTACCCGTAGCGGTCGATCAGCGCCTGGAACTCGCGCAGGTAGTCGCCCAGGCGCAGCGGATCGACCGCGGCGTCCTCCCAGCCGACCACCGGATCCGGACCCCGTCCGCCGAGGTTGAGCGCGGTGGCCGAGGCGCCGGTCTCGCGGATCGTCCACATGCGGGCGATCATCGCCTTGTCCTCGATAAGCCAGCGGCTGACCCCGCCGCGAGCGGCAAGCGCCGCCTCCAGCGTGCGCGCCTGGGACACGGCCTCGGCATGTGAATCGGCGCCGAACTCGCACATCAGCCAGGCCTTGCCCTGTGGCAGCAGCCCGACGTCGTCGAGCTTCAGGCGCCGCTCGCGCAGGCCGCCGATGATCTTCTCGTCGAGCCCCTCGCACGCAATCGGTCGGGCGGCGAGGATCTCCGGCACCACGTCGCCCGCCTGGTAGATGTCCGGAAAGCCGAGCACCAGCAGCACCCGATGCTGCGGGCTCTCCACCAGAGTCGCCTCGGCGGCGAGCGTCAGCGCGCAGGTCCCTTCTGAGCCAACCAGCGCGCGCGCCACGTTGAAGCCGTTTTCCGGCAAGAGCTGGTCCAGGTTGTAGCCGGAGACGCGGCGCCTGATCCTGGGGAAGCGGGCGCGGATCCGGTCGCCGTACCTGTCCGCGAGCGCCTTGAGCCGGGCGTAGATCTCGCCCTGGCGGCCGCCGGCGGCGGCGATGCGCGCGTACTCCTCGTCGCTGGTCGGCCCGCACCAGAATCGCGCGCCGTCGTACGTCAGCACCTCGATCCGCTCGATATTCTCGACCGTCTTGCCCGCCATGACCGAGTGCGGACCGCATGAGTTGTTGCCGATCATGCCGCCGAGCGTGCAGCGCGAATGGGTGGCCGGATCGGGTGCGAAGGTCAGGCGGTGCCGCTCTGCCGCGTCGCGCAAGGCATCGCACACCGCGCCCGGCTCGACCCGCGCGCGGCGCGCCTGCGCGTTCACCTCGAGCACCCGGTTGAGATACTTGGAGCAATCGATCACCACGGCGACGTTCACGCTCTGGCCGTTCTGCGCGGTGCCGCCCCCGCGCGCGAGGATCGGCACCTTGTGGGCGCGGCATACCGCGGTCGCGGCGACGATGTCCTCGACCGAACGCGGCAGCACCACGCCGATCGGCACCTGGCGGTAGTTCGACGCGTCGGCGGTATACGCGGCGCGGGCACCCGCGTCGAAGCGCACTTCGCCCGCAATCGCCTTCGCGAGTTCGGTTTCGAGGTCCCGCGTCACTTCAAGCTCGCCGGGTCGAGCGTTGCCAGCACCGGCGGCAGAGGGCAATCGAGCGTCGCCGCCACCATGCGCGTCAGCTCCGCCTGCGCCAGGGTGATGATGCCGTCGGCGCCCGCGACATCGAGGCAGGCCTTGATCACGCGCGGCTTGGCGAGCGGCGCGAGCAGCCGCAGGCGCTCGAGCGCCTCGCCAACGCGCCCCGTGGACAGCTCGGCCGGCGGCACCGGCTCGCGCACGTTGAGCGACAGGTACTCAGCGCCCTTGGCATAGGCCTGCGCGGTATCGGCGAGCGCGGCGTGCGCAACCAGCGACAGAACCGTGCGCAACTCGCCGTCGACCTCGCCCAGCGTGCGGTAGCGGGTCGGAATGGGGTTGCCGGCACCTTCGCGCAGCTGCTGCCTGAGGATCGTCGCCAGCACGAACTCGGCCAGCGTGACCCTCCTGTCCGCCTCGACGACCTTCGCCACGTCGGCCACGAGCGCGTCACGTCGGGGCTGGGGCAGGCCCTTGAGCGTCGACAGGGCGAGGCTGAGCAACGGCAGCGCGTAGCCGCGGTCGAGCCGATTCGTTTCCGCATAGGTTTGCTCCACCGCCCGCGCCGCGTCATCCCCGCGGCGCGCGCGCAGCTCGCCGAGCTTCGCCGCGCGGGAAGCGTCGTCTCCGGCAATTGCAAGCGCGAACACGACCTCCTGCGCTCCGCCCTGGTCGGCCAGCCTTACGCGCAGCGCCGTCGGAATGGCGGCCAGTAGCTTTTGCGCGAAGTCGACGTGCGCTGCGGTGGGCTTGCCGACCGACGCCGCCACGGCGGCGACCGTCACCGCGGTTTGCGCGGCCTGGAGCCGGCGGTCCCCGCCGCCGACCGTTTTCACCACGTTGCCGGCGCCGTCGAGCACCGCCACCGGTTTCTCGCCGGTGCCGAGCAAGGCGGCGCGCGCGGCACGGTAGCGGGTGCGCTGGAATCCAGGCCGGACGCGGCGAATGCGCTCCTCGATCGGCGGGTGGGTGTCGAACAGTCCGCCCATCCAGTTCGCCACGCCTTGCGCGAAGAACATGTGCGACAGCTCCTCCGCGTGCACGTCGCCGATCAGGGTTGAGCGCTGCGACCCAGCGATCGTGTCGAGCGCGCCGGCGATGCCGTCGGGATTGCGGGTGAACTGCACGCTGGAGGCGTCGGCGAGGAACTCGCGCTGGCGCGAGATCGCCGCCTTGATCAGACGGGCGAACTCGAGCCCCAGGAAGCCGATCATGGCGAGCGCGATGCCGAGGAACACCAGCGCGACTTCCGGGCCACGGTTCTCGCGGCTCACGCGCACCGTGCGGTAGGCAGTCGAGCGGATCAGGAACTGCCCGAACTGCCCGATGCACACGATGCCGAACAGTATCCCGAGTAGGCGCACGTTGAGGCGCATATCGCCGTTGAGGATGTGGCTGAACTCGTGGCCGATCACGCCCTGCAGCTCGTCGCGGGAGAGCGTGTCGAGTGTGCCGCGCGTCACCGCAACCACCGCCTCGTTCGGCGAGTAGCCGGCGGCGAAGGCGTTGATGCTTCGCTCCTGGTCCATCACGTAGGCCGCCGGCACGTGCACCCCCGAGGCGATCGCCATTTCCTCGATCACGTTCAGCAGGCGCCGCTCGCCCGGGTCGGTGCTGGCGGGATCGACGCGTCGCGCGCCCACCATGTCGGCCACTGCCTCGCCGCCGTCAGAGAGCTGGAAGACCCGGTACAGGGTGGCGCCCGCGATCACCAGCAGCGTCGCGCCCGCGCCGAAGGCGTACAGCTTGGGCGGCACGCCCTGGCGCATTATCTCGACGAAGGTCGAGCCGAGATGCCCGCCATCGATGATCACGTCGCGCGCGGGCGCGGCGGCGCCGGACATCACGGCGATGGTGTAGGCCGCTCCCAGCCCCAGACACACCGCGGCGGCCACTGCGGCGACTGCGAGCAGATACAGCAGCACCAACCGCCGCGTGGCCCGCCGCGCGAGCTCCTGTGCCTCGAAGAAATCCAAGGATTACTTGAAAGACACTTTCGGCGCCTGGCGCTCGGCGGCTGACTCGGTCGCCTGCAGCAGCTCAGCGGGGCCGAAGCCGAACATCCCGGCCATCGTGTTCTCCGGAAACGACTCGCGCTTGGTGTTGTACTCCATCACCGAGTCGTTGTAGGCCTGGCGCGCGAAGGCGATCTTGTTCTCGGTGCTGGAGAGCTCCTCCTGCAGCGCGAGGATGTTCTGGTTCGCCTTGAGGTCAGGATAGGCCTCGAACACCGCCATCAGTCGCCCCAGCGCGCCGCCCAGCGCCCCTTCCGCTTGCGCCAGGCCCTGCATCGCCGCCGGGTCGCCGGGGGCGCCGGCCGCCCGCTGCGACGCGGTCACCGCCGCTCCCCGCGCCGCGACCACCGCCTCTAGCGTGCCACGCTCGTGCTGCAAATAGCCTTTGGCCGCCTCGACTAGGTTCGGGATCAGGTCGTAGCGGCGCTTGAGCTGAACATCAATCTGGGAAAATGCGTTCTTGTAGCGGTTGCGCAGTGCAACCAGCCGGTTGTACATGGCGATCGCGAACGCGATCAGCGCAACCACCACTGCTAGGAATATCCAGCCCCCGGTGCTCATCATTCCTCCCTGTTGCGCATTGGCGCACGGCTGTTATTCTAGAATGAACGTATGGTCCGCCGCGAATTCCGCCCAGGGCGCAGGCGCGCGCTCGGCCTGCTCGCCGGCGTGCCGGCGGCACTCGCAATGAACCCGGCCATGCCCGAACGCGCCCCGCTCACCACACGCCCGATCCCCTCCACCGGCGAACGGCTGCCGGCGATCGGCCTGGGCACCTGGCAAACCTTCGACGTCGGCGGCGACGAGCAGGCACGCGCGCCGCTGCGCCAGGTCCTGTCGACGCTGGCCGCAGACGGCGCCAAGCTGATCGACAGCTCGCCGATGTACGGCTCCAGCGAGTCCGTGGTCGGCGACCTCGTGGCGGCGCTCGAGCTGCGCCCGCAACTGTTCCTCGCAACGAAAGTCTGGACCAGCGGCCGCGAAGAGGGGATCCGCCAGATGGAGCAGTCCTTCAGACGGCTGCGCGTTCAGCAGCTCGATCTGATGCAGGTCCACAATCTTGTGGACGTCGCCGTGCACACCCGGACGCTCGCCGACTGGAAGCAAGCCCGGCGCGTGCGCTACGTGGGCATCACGCATTACACCTCGTCGGCCTACCGGGAGGTGGAGCGCTGGCTGAAGGGCGGCAATTACGACTTCCTGCAGATCAACTACTCGCTCGACGAGCCCGAGGCGGCCGAGCGGCTGCTGCCTCTCGCGCAGGAGAAGAACGCCGCCGTGATCGTCAACCGGCCGTTCGGCAAGGGCAGCATGTTCCGCCGCACGCGGGGCAGGGCGCTTCCGGGCTGGGCGCGCGAGCTGGGGATCGCCAGCTGGGCGCAATATTTCCTCAAGTGGATCATCGCCCACCCCGCGGTCACCTGCGCCATTCCGGCCACCAGCAAGCCGGAGCACATGCGGGACAACCTCGGCGCGGCGAACGAACCCCTGCCCGACGCGGCGATGCGAGCGCGGATGGCCGAATATTTCGCCGCACTTTGAGCGCTCAGGCTGCCCCCGCAAGATGGCGGCCCGCTATCCAGCCGAAAGTCATTGCCGGGCCGAGCGTGATGCCGGGCCCGGGGTAGTTGCCTCCCATGATCGACAGCGCGTCGTTGCCGGCCGCATATAAGCCAGCGATCGGGCGCCTGTTAGCGTCGAGCACCTGGGCGTTGCCGTTGGTGACGACGCCGTCGTAGGTGCCCAGGTCCCCCACCACGACTTCGACGGCGTAGAACGGGGGCGCGGCGAGTGGCGCAACGCACGGGTTCGGGGCTATATCCGGGTCGCCGTAAAAGCGATTGTAGGCGGTGCCGCCCTTGCGGTACCCCGGGTCCTCGCCCCGGGCGGCATGGCGGTTGTATTCCGCAACGGTCGCCTCCAGCGCGGCGGCATCGACGCCGGTCGCACGCGCGAGCTCGCTTACGGTCGCGCCGCGCTTCAGGTAGCCGGAAGCGAGATGCGCGCCGAGCGGCAGCGGACGCGGCTTGACGAAGCCGAGGCCGTAGGCGCGGATCGCGCGGCGGTCCGTGACGAGCCAAGCCGACGTCTCGCCCGCGGCAAACAGCGCCTGGATGAAGTCGTGGTACGAGTTGCCCTCGTTGACGAAGCGCACACCTTTTTTCGTCACCGCGATGACTCCGGGCTTCGCGCGGTCGATGAAATGCGGAAACAGGCCCCAGCTGCCGTCGCCGCGCGGCACCCGCGACACCGGGACCCACGCCGCCGCGTTGGGCAGCGACTCGTCGATCTTCGCGCCCGCGGCCGCTGCGAGCCGTAGACCATCGCCGGTATTCGATTCCGGCGCCGGCGAGTGGTGCTCGGGATGCGGGAACAGCCGCGCGCGCCGCTCGCGGTCCTGCGGAAATCCGCCACAAGCGAGCACCACCCCGCGGCGTGCGCTCACGTGCACGCGCGCGCCCTCGCGCTCGACGACCGCGCCGCGCACGGCGTCGCCCTCCTTGACGAGCTCGATTGCGGGGGACAACGCCCACAGCCGGACGCCCGCATCGAGCGCGGACTTCAGTAGCCGGCCGGCGAGCGCGTTGCCGTTGGTCAGCCTGACGCCCCGCCCGTGCACCAGTCTCGCGACGGCATGGCCCAGCAGACGGCGCGCGACGAAGGCCGCAGACTGGAACGACTTCGACCAGCGCATGAAGTGCACCAGCTCCACGCCCGATCCGATCATGATGCCGAACACGGTCAGCTCCGGCAGCGGCGGCCGCAGCTTGGCGAGCATCGAGCCGAGCTCGCGGCCGTCGTAGGCGCTCGCTACGATCGAGCGCCCGCCCGGCTTGCCGCCGGGGGCGTCGGGGTGATAGTCGGAGAAGGTGGCGGAAGGATCGAAGCGCACTGCGGTCTCGCGGGTGAAGAATTCGACCATCCGGGGTCCGTTCGTCAGGAAGGCGTTGACCCGCTCGGGGTCGTACTTCTCGCCCGCTTGGTCGAGCAGGTAGGTACTCGCGTCCTCCAGGCTGTCGGATACGCCGATCTCCTTCTGCATCGGGTGGTTCGGGATCCACAGCCATCCGCCCGAGCGGGCCGTGGTGCCGCCGAACAGGGCGTCCTTCTCGGCCACGATCACCTCGAGCCCGTGCTTGGCCGCGGTCACGGCCGCGGACAGACCGCCCGCGCCAGAGCCGATCACGAGCACGTCAGTTTCGATATTTCCGCTCATTTTTTCTCCTGCGTTCCATTATGCAAACACCCGCCACCCCGCATTGCGAACCGCCACGTTGACAGGAATTTGGCGTCAGTCTCTAATTCCGGCGCAGCTGCAGCTTCAGGGGAGGCGACAGCTCGCACCAACAGAACAAAACCAAAACAGTACACAAACTTAACTGTCGTTCAGCCCGAAGAGGAGGCAGCACAAATGATACGCAAGCCAAAGGCCTTGCTCGGCATTGTTGCGCTCGCCGCAGCTATGGTTGCCGTTCCCGGCGTGCAGGCGCAGGGACTCAAGCACTACGATTCCAGCAAGAAGTCGTTCTGGGAGCATCCGCCCGCGGACTGGTTCCTGGGCGACGAGACCGCGGCGCAGAAGGGCCTCGCCCCCAAAGCGCCGCCTGCTACCGGGGTGCCGCTGGATGAGATCCAGGCCACGCTGAAGACGATCAAGCTGCCCAAGGGCTTCCATATCAGCGTGTGGGCGCACGACGTCCCCAGCGCGCGCCAGATGGCATGGGGCGACAAGGGCACGCTGTTCGTCGGCGCGTTCGGCGTAGGCAACGTCTACGCGATCACCGGCCCCGAAGGCAACAAGCAGGTCAAGGTGATCCTGAAGGGCCTGAAGATGCCGACCGGCATCGCGTTCCGCGACGGCGCCCTTTACGTGGCCGATATCGACAAGATCCTCAAGTACGCCGACGCCGAGGCCAACCTCGACCATATGCCCGCCGCGCAGGTGGTGTACGACGACATGCCGTCGTATACGTCGCACGGCTGGAAGTACCTGGTGTTCGACAAGCACGGCTGGCTCTACGTGCCGTTCGGACCTCCGTTCAACGAGGGCATCCCGCCGACGAGCGTGTCGCAGATCCGGCGCGTCGACCCCGCGACGGGTCTGGCGGAGATCCGGGCCCTCGGCGTTCGAAACAGCGTCGGCGGCGACGTCGATCCGCGCACCGGCGACTACTGGTTCTCGGAAAACGCCCGCGACTGGCTGAGCGACAACACGCCAAGCGACAAGCTGAACCATATCTCGCGCATGGGAGAGCACTTCGGCTATCCGTACTGCCATCAGGGCAACATCCCGGATCCGAAGTTCGCCATGGGACACAAGTGCTCCGAGTTCACCCCGCCTGTGCTGAACCTCGGCGCGCACGTGGCGCCGCTCGGGATGAAGTTCTACACCGGCAAGATGTTCCCGAAGAAGTACCGCAACAACATCTTCCTCGCGGAGCACGGCTCGTGGAACCGTCACGTGTACCAGGGCGCGCGCATCATGCGCATCGTCGTCGATCCGAAGGGCAGGCACGCCAAGCAGTATGTGTTCGCCTCGGGCTGGCTCAAGGGTAAGCAGGACTTCCATGGCCGCCCGGCCGATGTGATCGTCGCCCCGGACGGCGCGCTGCTCATCGCCGACGACTGGGCGAACGCGATCTATCGCATCAGCTACGGAATGTGAGCTCTGCGCATCCGTAACCCAGTGAATACGGCTCTCGCGGCGGCGGCGCTTTCGACCGCCGCCGCCGCGCTCGCCGCCGATCCCGCCGCCGGCAAGGCGAAGTTCGAGCCCTGCCTCGCCTGCCACGGCAGCGGCGCCGCGCCGCAAGGCGAGGTGGCGCCGCTGCTTGCCGCGCAGCCCGACAACTTCGTCCAGTGGCAGCTTGTCTATTTCCGCACCGAAACGCGTAAGGATCCGGCGATGACGCCGATCTCGCAGCAGCTCAACAATGCCGACATCCGGAACATCGGCGCCTATCTCTCGTCGCTCCCGCCGCCGAAGCTCGCGCAAGGCAAGGACGAGCAGCCCGACCTCACCGAGGCAGGCGAGCAGCTCGCGATCGCAAATCATTGCGCCAGCTGCCACCTGGACGGATTCGTCGGCCGCGACGCCATTCCGCGACTCGCGGGCCAGCGCGAAGCCTATTTGCTCAAGGCGCTGCGAGACTTCAAGTCCGGCGCTCGCCGCGGCGGCGGCGTCGCCGCGATGCCCGACGCGGTGTATCCGCTCAGCGACGATGGCCTGCAGGCGCTCGCCCACTACCTTTCACGCTTGCGTTAGCGTCAGCTTTAAGTTTCACAAACTTTCCCGGCCGCACGCGGTCAACCCCCCTTTCACTAATGGGAGAGAAAACCATGGCTGACGATAGCCGTAAGCAAATGTCCCGCCGCGCGCTGCTAAAGGGTGCAGCGCTGCTGGCCGGAATCGTCGCGATCCCGGTGGTCGCCGAAGCGGCCGGGAGCGTGCCGAAAGCGGCGATGAAATACCAGGATCACCCCAAGGGCAACGAGGAGTGCAGCAACTGCATGCAGTTCATCCCTGGCAAGTCGGCCGGCGCGATGGGCGAATGCAAGGTAGTCGCCGGACCGATCAGCCCCAAGGGCTGGTGCGTCGCGTACGTGAAGAAGACCTGACCGCGCGTCAATCTGGCGCTGCCGTCGGCACTTTGATGCCGTCGTAGAGCCAAGCAATGCCCTCGAAGCTCGGCAGACCGGGATCGGCGCCGGGCTTTGGGGCGAGGAACTGGTTGCGCAGCTCGCGCACCACGCCCGCGGCGTGGTACAGGTCCCCGTAGTAGCGCGAGGTAATCTGCACCCGTGCGGTGCGCAGATAGCGCTCGTCCTGGTACCAGCGGAAGGTTTTTTCCCAGTCGAAGGCCGATAGCTCGGCGTAGGCGGAAAGCACCACCGCGTCCTCGATCGCCATGTTCGCACCCTGAGCCATGTACTGCAGCGTCGGGTGCGCCGCGTCGCCCAGCAGAGTGACGCGCCCGCGCGACCACTCGCGCACCGGCTCGCGGTCGCAAAGGACCCACATCCTCCAGGCGTTGATCTTCGCCAGCAGACGCTTCACCTCCTGTCGCTCGGAGGAGAATTTCTGCTCGAGCTCCTGCGGGTCGCCGTAGACGTTCCAGCCCTCCTCGTACTTGTCGCTATGGAACACCGCTACGAGGTTGTAGAGCTCGCCGCGCCGCAGCGGATAGTGCACCAGGTGCGTCTGCGGCCCAGCCCACAGCACGACGTTGTTCTGCCACAGGTCCCCGGGTACCTCGGCACGATGCAGCACCGCTCGATAGGCGATATGGCCCGACACGCGCGGCCTGGCGTCGCCTAGCAGCTGGTTGCGCACGCGCGACCAAAGTCCGTCGGCGCCGATCAGGGCACATCCCTCGATGTGCTCGCCGCCTTCCATTTGCAGCGTCACGCGAGCGCCGTCCTGCTCGAAGCGCAACGCCTTAGCCAGCACGTTCAGCTCGACGTTCTTCTCGTTATTGCAGGCATCGAGAAACACCTGATGCAGGTCGGCGCGGTGGATCACGCCGTAGAGGTAACCCCCGAAGCGCTTACGGAAGGCCGGACCGCCGACCGGCAGGCGGATGACTTCCTCGCCGGTCAGGCCGTCCATCATCACCATGTTGTCCGGATGCACCGAGTAGCCCTCGATCGCCTCCGTCAGGCCCAGCACTTCGAACATCCGGTAGACGTTCGGTCCGAGCTGGATCCCGGCACCGATCTCCTTGAACTCCGAGCCCTGCTCGAACACGCGCACCCTGAGACCCTTGCGCGCAAGCGCGAGCGCGGCGGCGAGGCCGCCAATGCCACCGCCGATAACCAGCACCGGAAGATCCTGCGCCATCGTGTCACCCCGCGACCAGGTCGGAACCAATTTCGGACAGGGTGCGTGCGCCGCACAGCCTGAGCGTGCGCTCGATTTCGTCGGTCAGGATCTCGAGCGCACGGCGCGCTCCCGCTTCGCCCGCGGCCGCCGCTCCGTACATGGTCGGCCGGCCAATCGCCACCGCCTGGGCGCCGAGCGCGCGCGCCTTGATCGCGTCGGCGCCGCGGCGCACCCCGCCGTCGATGAGCAGCGGCAGCTTGCCGCCGAGCGCGTCCGCAACCGCGGGCAGCGCGTCCACCGCGGCGATCGCGCCGTCGAGCTGCCTGCCGCCGTGGTTCGACAGCCAGACCGCGTCCACACCGAGCCGCGCGGCGCGCTCCGCGTCCTCGGCGCGCGAGACGCCCTTTACGATCAGCTTGCCCTTCCACAGGTCCCGCAGCCGGGTGAGCCCGTTGTCGTCGAACGAGGCGTCGTGCTGCTGTCCGACCGACGACGCCGTCGAGATCATGTCTGCGCGCTGCCGGCCTGCCAATCCGCGCATGTTGACGAGCTCGGGAATGCCCCCAGCGGCGGCGATTCGCAGGGCCCACGAAGGATGCGCCATGCCGGCGAGCAGCTCGCGCCAGCCGGGCCGGAACGGCAATGCGAGGCCGTTGTGCGTGTCGCGCTCGCGCTTTCCGCCTACCGGCAGGTCCACCGTGACCACCAGCGCCTCGTAGCCCGCAGCGCTCGCGCGCTCGACCAGCCGGTCCGTGAACGCCCGGTCGTGGAGCACGTAAAGCTGGAACCACAGCCGCCCGGGCGCCTTGTCGGCGACCTCCTCGATGGTGGCCGTGGCGGCCGTGGAAAGCGTGCACGGAATCCCGAAGGCGGCCGCGGCACGCGCGATCGCCAGATCGCCGCCCGGCCATCCCATTCCGATTCCGCCGACCGGCGCGATCACAAGCGGGTACTTCGACGGCCCACCCAGGATCTCGGTCGAAGCGTCTACCTTGGCGACGTCGCGCAGCACCCTCGGCGCGATGCGGATGCGCTCGAATGCCGCGCGGTTGTCGCGCAGGGTGACCTCATCCTCGGCCCCACCGTCGAAGAAGTCGAACACGATCCTCGGCAGGCGGCGGCGTGCAAGCTCACGCAGGTCGTTGATGTTCGCAGTGCGGGACAGGTCCATGCCCAGCGAGTCTACCGCGGGCCCGCCGCTTGCATATAATCCGGTCTTCACCCCCAGCGCGCGCTCCCCATGGCAAATCAGAAACGCATTACCGGCGTGCTCTCGCCGGTCGTCACCCCCTTCGGCAAAGATCTCGCTCCCGATGCGTCGCGCTTCGTGCGCCACTGCAAGTGGCTGCTCGCGAACGGCTGCTCGGGTCTCGCGGTGTTCGGCACCAACAGCGAGGCGAACTCGATGTCGGTCGGCGAGAAGCTCGAACTGCTGGAGGCCCTGGTGGCGGGCGGAGTGCCCGCGGCGGCGCTGATGCCCGGCACCGGGCACTGCGCGCTCACCGATTCGGTCACCATGACGCGGCGCGCCGTCGAAATGGGCTGCGGCGGCGTGCTGATGCTGCCGCCGTTCTACTACAAGGGTGTCTCCGACGAGGGCCTGTACCGTAACTTCGCGGAGGTGATCGAGCGCGTCGGCAACGACCGGCTACGCCTATACCTGTACCACATCCCGCCGGTATCGCAGGTACCGATCACCCTCGCCCTGATCGAGCGACTGCTGAAGAAATACCCGGGCATCGTCGCCGGCGCCAAGGACTCCTCGGGCGACTGGTCGAACACCAAGGCGATGCTGGACGCCTTCGCCAAGGCGGGGTTCGACGTGTTTGCCGGCAGCGAGGTCTTCCTCCTCGAAAACATGCGAAACGGCGGCAAGGGCTGCATCACGGCCACCGGCAACGTCACTCCCGGCCCCATCGACCAGGTCTACCGCAACTGGCAGGCGCCGAACGCCGACTTGCTGCAGGCCGGCATCACTGCCACGCGCAAGATCGTGCAGAAGGTGCCGATGATCCCGGCCCTGAAAGCGATCATCGCCAACTACGGCAACGACCCGCAATGGCGCACGGTGCGGCCCCCGCTGGTCGAGCTCGAGCGATCCCAGGAGGAAGGCTTGATCTCCGAGCTACGCGCCGCCGGCTTCACGATGCCGGGGCTCGCCGCCTGAGATGCCGGCAGCGCTGATCACCGGCGCGGGCAGGGGCATCGGCCTGCAAGCCGCGCGCGCCTTTCTCGGCACCGACTGGACCGTGCTGGCGCTCGACAAGGACTTCTCCCGCTGCGATCTGCCTCCCTCGGTGCGGCGCCTGCAGTACGACTTGACCGACGTCGCCGGCATCGGCGCGCTGGCCGGCACCCTGGGCGAGATCGACTCGCTGGTCAACAATGCGGGGGTGCTGTATTGCGAGCCCTATGACGCGATCCCCGAGACACACCGGCGGGAGATCATGGCGGTGAACGTCGAAGCACCCGTGGCGCTGATACAGGCGCTCGCGCCGCAGATGATGGCGCGAAGATCCGGACGCATCGTCAACGTCGGCTCGGTCGCGGCCTTCACCGGCCACCCCGACCTGTGGTACGGCGCGAGCAAGGCCGCACTGCTGAACGTCACCAAGAGCTTCGCAGGCTGGCTCGGCCCGCACGGCGTGCTGGTGAACGCGGTCGCGCCCGGCCCGACGCAGACGGACATGTACGAGCAGCTGCCGCAGTCGCGCAAGGACGGCGTAATGCGCAGCGTCTATGCTGGGCGCGTGTGCCGCCCAGACGAAGTGGCGCAAGCGATCCTGTGGCTCGGATCGGCCTGCCCCGAGTACGTCAACGGCGCCACGCTCGACGTCAACAACGGATCGTATTCCCGCTGACGCACTATGGCACAGCTCCGAACCGCACTTGTCACCGGCGCCGCACGCGGCATCGGCCGCGCGACGGTCGATGCGCTGCTCTCGGCCGGAATGCGCGTGATCGCGCTCGACCGCAATTTCGAAGGCGGAGCCCTGGTTGCCTCCGGGCCGCTCGAGCTGGTGCGGCAGGACCTCGAGGACCTCGCCGCGATCGCGCCACGCGTGGCCGCGCTCGGACGCATCGACGTTCTGGTCAACAATGCCGGGGTGCAGAACGGCCTGCCGATCGAGCGCTATACGGACGAGGCGCGAACCCGGCTCCTGCGCGTCAATCTCGAGGCGCCGGTCGAGCTGATCCGCGCGGCGTCGAAGCAGATGATCGAGCGGGGCTCCGGACGCATCGTCAATCTGACCTCGGTCGCCGCCTACATGCCCCACCAGGACCTGTGGTACGGAGTGAGCAAGGCCGGCATCGTGAGCTTCACGCGCAGCTTCGCCGCGGTTCTCGGCCCGCACGGAGTGCAGGTGAACGCGGTGGCGCCGGGGCCGATCGAGACCGACATGCTGCGCCGCGCCGCGGCCCCGGAACGCCGTGAGCTGCTGATGAAGGCGGTGTATTCGAAGCGCGCCGGCAGGCCCGACGAGGTGGCCGACGTGATTCGCTGGCTCGCCACGGATGCACCGGTGTTGATAAACGGGGCGGTGATCGACGTGACCGACGGGAGCTTCCTGCGCTGATGGCGCTGACGCTGTTCGACAAGGTCTGGAACGCGCACGTGCTCGCCGACCTTGGCGGCGGCGCCGCGCTGTTGCACGTCGACCGGCACCTGCTGCACGATCTCGGCGGCGGCAAGGCGCTGGCCGAGATCGCCGAGCGCGGCCTGCGCGTGCGCAATCCCGAGCTGACCTTCGCCACCGCGGATCACGTGATCTCGACGGCGCCGGGCGCAACCGGCGGCGCCCACGACTGGGCCCAGGTTCTCGTCGACTCGCTGCGGCTCGAGTCGCGCAAGGCGGGCGTTCGGCTGTTCGATGTCGGCGGCGATGAGCAGGGCATCGTGCACGTAATCGGCCCCGAACTCGGTATTACCCAGCCGGGCACCCTGGTGGTCTGCGGCGACTCCCACACCTGCACCAATGGCGCGCTCGGCGCGCTGGGCTTCGGCATCGGCGCGTCCGAGATCCTGCACGTGCTCGCCACCCAGACCATCGAGCAGCGCAAGCCCAGGACGATGCGGGCGCGCTTCGACGGGCGACCGCCGAAGGGCGTCTACCCGAAGGACATGATCCTGGCGTTGATCGGCAAGGTCGGCATGGCGGGCGGGGTCGACTATGCGCTGGAATACGCCGGCGCCGCAGTGCGCGAGCTCGGGATGGAGGGCCGCCTGACGTTGTGCAACCTGTCGATCGAACTCGGCGCCAAGGTCGGGATGGTGGCGCCGGACGAGACCACCTGCGCCTGGCTGAAAGGCCGGCGCTTCGCGCCCCGGGGTGCGCAGTGGGACGCGGCGCTCGCCTGGTGGAAGAGTCTTCCGTCGGACCCGGACGCAGCCTTCGACCGCGAGGTCGCGCTCGACGCCGACAGCCTGTCGCCGCAGATCACCTGGGGCACGAGCCCCGAGGACACGATCGCGGTCGACGCGGCGATTCCCGCTGCCAAGCCAGAGGCGCTTGAGTACATGGGGCTCACCGCCGGCCACCCGCTCGCCGGCACACGTATCGACCGTGTCTTCATCGGCTCGTGCACCAACTCCCGCCTGTCGGATCTGCGCGCCGCGGCCGAGGTGGCGCGCGGGCGCAAGGTCGCGGGGCACGTGCAGGCCTGGGTGGTGCCGGGCTCGGTCGGGGTCAAGCGCGCTGCGGAAAGCGAAGGGCTGCACAAGGTATTCCTCGCCGCGGGATTCGAATGGCGCGAGCCCGGCTGCTCGTTGTGCGTCGGCGCGAACGGCGAGCTGGTCGAGCCCGAAGCGCGCTGCGTTTCGACCTCCAACCGCAACTTCGTCGGCCGCCAGGGGCCGCGCGCCCGCACCCACCTCGCCAGCCCGGCCACCGCCGCGGCCTGCGCGCTCGCGGGCGAAATCGCGGACGTAAGGGAATTTCTCGCCTAGCGATGAAAAAGTTCACCGTCCTGAACGCGGTCGCAGCGGCACTGCCGACGCCTGACGTCGATACCGACATGATCATCCGCATCGAGCGCTGCGTGCGCACCCCTCGCGCGGAAATGGGGCGCTGGGCCTTCGAAATGGCGCGCTACCGTGCCGACGGCAGCGAGGACCCCGGCTTCCCGCTCAACCGGGCGCCGTTCCGCGGCGCGCAGATCCTGGTCGCGGCGAAGAATTTCGGCTGCGGCAGCTCGCGCGAGATGGCGGTGTGGGCGATCGCGGGCATGGGCCTTCGCTGCGTGATCGCGCCGTCCTTCGGTGAAATCTTCTACGGCAACTGCTTCCAGAACGGCATCCTCGCGATCCGGCTGCCCGCGCCGACGGTCGACGGCCTGCTTGAGACGCTCGGTGCGGCGTCCGCGCCGGCGCGGATCAGGGTCGATCTTCCGGCGCAGACCGTCACCGGGTCCGACGGCAAGATCCACCGCTTCGATATCGACCCGCTGCGCAAGAAGGCCTTGCTCGAGGGCCTAGATGCGATCGGGATGACGCTCATGCGCGACGCCGAAATCGCCGCCTGGCAAGCCGCCGACCGCACGCAGCGGCCGTGGGTGTGGCTCTGATCAACGCCTCTAGGCGCTACCGGATCCTGTAAATCTGCTGCTCGAAGTTCCCGCGCGACACCTCGAGCTGCGCGCGTCTGCGGCTCACTTGCACCGACAGCAACGCCTTGTCGCGACCGCTCTCCCACCGCACGTTGTAGACCTGCCGGTCGGCCTTGCCTTCGCGGCGGAACGTATCCGTGCGCTCCGACTTCGGCTCGCCGTAGCGTGACTTCAGATAGCGCACGACCCGTGCACGATCGTTCGGATCGAACCGAACGTTGAAGGCTTGCACCGAATCGTTCTTGAGGTAAAAGGTGATGCGCGCCCGCACTCCGGCGAATTCGATCCGGGCGTCGTCGCAGCGCCGGTCCGCGGCGGCCGACTTCCACTCGAGCGGCTGGCAATGCGCGCTCGGGAAGGTGTCGGTCAGCTTGCTTTCGGAAGCGCCGAGTGCGACGCCGTTTGCGTCGTAGGCGAAGGCCAAGGGACTGGCGCCGAACAGCAGGACAAGAAGAAGAGCAACTCTCATCTTCGCGATGAAGCGGCGCGGCGGAAGCAACCGACCATGTGATCGTCCACCATTCCGACCGCTTGCATGAAAGCATACATGATCGTCGAGCCGACGAACTTGAAACCGCGCTGCTTGAGATCCTTGGACAACGCGTCCGATTCCGCGCTCCGCGTCGGCGTCGGCGCTCCGCGCGGGCGGCGGTTCCTGAGCGGGCTGCCGCCGACGAATCCCCAGGCGTAACGTGCGAAGCTGCCGAACTCTTCGCGCACGGCGAGGAACGCGCGCGCGTTGCCTACCGCCGCATCGATCTTGGCGCGGTTGCGCACGATGCCGGGGTCGGCCAGCAGTTGCGCCTTCTTCCTCGCGCCGTAACGGGCGACCTTCGCTGGATCGAAACCGTCGAAGACCTCTCGGTAGCGCTCGCGCTTCCTCAGGATCGTATCCCACGAAAGCCCCGCTTGCGCGCCTTCAAGAACCAGGAACTCGAACAGCTTGCGGTCGTCGCGCACCGGCACGCCCCACTCTCGGTCGTGGTAGGCGATGGAAAGGGGATTCGTGGCCCACGCGCAACGCTTGCGTGGCGCAGCGCTCACTTGAGGAGCTCTCTGGCAATGATCAGCTTCTGCACCTCGGTGGCGCCTTCGTAGATGCGCAGCGCGCGCACCTCTCGATAGAGCAGCTCGACCGGATGGCCGCGCATGACGCCGAGGCCGCCGCAGATCTGCACTGCCTCGTCGATCACCTGCTGCGCGGTCTCGGTCGCATGCATCTTGGCCATCGCCGCCTCGCTCGTAACCCGCCGGCCGTGGACGTCTCGCACCCAGGCCGAGCGATAGGTGAGCAGCGCAGCGGCTTCGATCCCTGTCGCCATTTCCGCGAGCTTGGCCTGGGTGAGCTGGAAATCCGCCAGCGCCTGATTGAACATCCTGCGCCCGCGCGCCCGGGCCAGCGCCTCATCGAGGGCGCGGCGCGCGAAGCCGAGCGCCGCGGCCGCGACCGTGGTGCGGAATACGTCCAGATTGCGCATTGCCAGCTTGAACCCCTCGCCCACCGCGCCGACGAGGGCATCGGCGGACACGCGGCAGCCCTTCAGGCGAACGGTCGCCATCGGGTGCGGCGCGACGATGTCGATTCGTTCGCTCGCGTCCAGTCCCGGCGCCTCGGCATCGACCACGAAGGCCGAGATGCCGCGCGTGCCGGCGGCAGCGTCGGTCTTGGCGAACACGAGGTAGAAATCCGCGATGCCGCCGTTCGAGATCCAGGTCTTGGTGCCGTCCAGAACCCAGTCAGCGCCGTCCCGGCGCGCGGTTGTCGACAGGGCGGCCACGTCCGAGCCGGCGTCCGGCTCGGACAAAGCGAAAGCGGCGATCGCCTGCCCCGCCGCCACCCGGGTGAGGTAGCGCTCGCGCTGCGCGCCGCTGCCGGCGAGCGCGATCGGCCCGCTGCCCAGGCCCTGCATCACGAACGCGAAGTCCGCCAGACCGGCATGGTAGGCGAGCACCTCGCGCAGCAGGGCAATCGAGCGCACGTCGAAATGGTCGGTGCCGGGCGCGCAGTGCCGCAGGAACCCGGCCGCGCCGAGATCCTCGACCAGCCGCCGGCACACCGCATCCGCGTCCGAGTCGTGCGCATGCGCGAGATGCTGCGCGGCCCACGCATCGGCCTCGCGCGCGAGCGTCGCGTGGCGCTCCTCCAGGAACGGCCATTCGTAGTGCGCGAAGCGGTTCATGACGTACGCGCCTGGCCTAGGCCTTGCGCAGGAAGTCGAAGTCGCAGCCGTGCTCGGCCTGGAGCACGTGGTCCATGTACAGTTTGCCGTAGCCGCGAGCGGGCGGCGTCGCCGGCGCTGTCCACGCGCTGCGCCGGCGCGCGAGCTCGTCATCGGCCGCCAGCAGGTCGATGCGGCGGTCTCTGACCGAAATTCGGATGCGGTCGCCGTTGCGCACCAGGGCGAGCGGCCCGCCGACCGCGGCCTCGGGCGAGACGTGCAGCACGATCGTGCCATAGGCGGTGCCGCTCATCCGCGCGTCCGAGATCCGCACCATGTCCTTCACCCCGGCGCGCGCGAGCTTGGCGGGAATCGGCAGATAGCCCGCCTCCGGCATCGCGTAGCCGCTCTTCGGGCCGGCGTTCTGTAACACCAGGAAATCTTCCGCGGTGACGTCGAGGTCCGGCGCATCGATGCGCGCAGCGAGGTCGTCGAGCGACTTGAACACTACCGCGCGCCCTTCCTTCTCGAACAGCTTCGGGTCCGCCGCCGAACGCTTAAGGATGGCGCCGTTCGGCGCCAGCGAGCCGAACAGCGCCACCAAGCCGCCTTCGTTGGCCAGCGGTTCGGCGAAGGGCTTGACCACTGCGCGGTCGACCCAGGGCACCCCGGCCTGTTCTTCTCGCTCGAGCCGCTCGCCGAGCGTCTCGCCCGCGACCGTCATGCAGTCGAGGTTCAGCAGCGGCTTGAGCTCCCTCAGCACGGCGCCCAGTCCGCCGGCGAAGTGAAGGTCCGACATGTAGTGCTGCCCGGTCGGCTTGAGGTCGATCAGCACCGGGGTGCCGTCGGACAGCGCGTTCAGCTTTTTCAGGTCGACTTTCACCCCGACCCGGCCCGCGATCGCAGTGAGGTGCACGATCGCGTTGGTCGAGCCCCCTATCGCGAGCAGCACCCGCAGCGCGTTCGCGATCGACTTTTCCGTGATGACCTGCGAGGGAAGGATAGGCCGCTGCGCGAGCTCGACCGCGCGCCGTCCGCTCGCTTCCGCCGCGCGCAGCCGGTCGGCATGCACGGCGGGAATCGCAGCGGTTCCCGGCAGCGCCATGCCTAGCGCCTCTGCCAGTGCGGCCATGGTCGAGGCGGTGCCCATCACCGCGCAGGTGCCGGCGGTGGTCGCGAGGTTGCCTTCGACCTCCTCGATCCCCCGCGCATCGACCTGGCCGGCACGGTGCATCGCCCAGAACCGGCGGCAGTCGGTGCACGCGCCGAGGCGCTCGCCGCGGAACGAAGTCGGCATCATCGGCCCGGCGAGCAGCTGCACCGCTGGGCGATCGGCCGAGGCGGCGCCCATCAGCTGCGCAGGGACGGTCTTGTCGCAGCCGCCCACCAGCACCACCGCATCCATGGGCTGGGCGCGGACCATCTCCTCGGTGTCCATCGCCATCAGGTTGCGGAACATCATCGAGGTGGGCGACAGGAACACTTCGCCGAGCGACACGGTGGGAAATTCGAGCGGCAAGCCGCCAGCGGCGAGCACGCCACGCTTGACCGCCTCGATCAGCTCGGGAAAGTGTCGATGGCAGTTGTTGTAGCCGCTCCTCGAATCCGCGATGCCGATCGTCGGTCGCGCGAGCATCTCTCCCGAATAGCCCATGCTCTTTGCGAAAGAGCGCCGCAGGTAGAGCGAGAACCCAGCATCGCCGTAGTTGGTCAGGCCCCGTCCGAGGCCCTTTGGCTTTTCATTGTCCATGCTTCGATTCTAGTCTCGCCTAGCCCCAGATCGAGCGTGCGGCGTCGACGCACAGCATCAGTTTCGCGCGCTCGTCGGCCTCGGTGACAGGATTGCCGCCCATGGTGCTGGCGAAGCCGCATTGCGGGCTGAGCGCAAGCCGCGTCGCGTCGACGTACTTGGCCGCCTCCTCGGCTTTGCGCTTGAGCCCATCCTGGCTTTCAAGCTGCGGCGTCTTGGAACTCACCATGCCCAGCACCACCCCCTTGTCCTTGGGCATGAAGCGCAACGGCGCGAAGTCGCCGGCCCGCGGCGTATCGAACTCGAGCAGGAAGTGATTGACCCGAGCGCCGCTGAAGAGCTTCTCCGCGACGGAGTCGTAGCCGCCCTCGGCGAGGTACTTTCCCTTGTAGTTGCCGCGGCACATATGCACGCCGATCACCATCCCGGCGGGGCAGTTGCGCACCGCGTCGTTAATCGCTCCCACGTACATGTCGACCAGCCGCTCCGGTTTCTCGCCCTCGGCTTCGACCTTTGCTCGCGCCGCGGGATCGCAAAGCATCGCAAGTGCGACTTCGTCCAGCTGCACATAGCGCGCTCCCGCCGCAGCGAGGTCGGCGATTTCCTGCTGGTACACGCGCCCCAGGTCGGCGAAGAACTGCTCGGCGTCGGCGTAAACGCCGCCCTCCACGTATTCCCGCCCGCGCCAGAAGTGCATCGTCGACGGCGCAGGCATGGTGATCTTGGGGGTAGCGTGCGTGATCTCCGCGAGGAACCGGAACTCGTCCAGCGTGATCGGCTTGCCGCGGCGAACGCGTCCCACCACGTGCGGCGCGGTGAAATCCGCCTCGTGGCCATGGTCGTCGTGGAACTTGAAGCGCGCCTGTCTGACTTCCAATCCGTCGGTCAGCTCGACGAAGCGCGCCCAGTACGAGGTGCGGCGGAATTCGCCGTCGGTCACCATCTGCAGACCGCAGTCCTGCTGCAGCTGCACCACCTCGCGGATCGCCTGGTCCTGGATGGCGCGAAAGTCGGAATCCGGCAGCTTTCCTTCAGCGTGCTCGCGAAACGCGTGGCGCAGCCTCTGCGGGCGCAACAGGCTACCGATGTGGTCAGCGCGAAACGGCGGGCGGCCGTCTGCTTGGATTGGTTTTGTCATGGTCACGGTATTCTATGGGGCTTCGACGGAGGAGCGCCATGGCCAGCAGCGACCGTAAGCAAGCCACCCGCCAGAAATGGCTCGAAACGCTGCAAAGGCACCGGCGCGACTTCGAGCAACCGGGATCGGCCGAATACTGGTCGCCGTCCCTCGACTGTGCCTCGCGCGACGAGTTGCGCGCGCTGCAGGACGAAAAGCTGTCGGTGCTGACGCCTTTCCTTTACGAGAACTCGGCGTTCTATCGCCACCGTTTTGATAAGCTCGGCCTCGCTCCAACCGACATCAGTACCGTCGATGACCTGGTGAAGTGGCCGCCGGTCGACAAGAAGGAGATGGCCGAGGACCTGATGGCCAATCCCCCTTGGGGCACCTACACCACGCACGACGACGAGATCTGGGACCAGCGCGGCTGGACGCTGTTCCCGACGTCGGGCACGACCGGGCTGCCGCGCATCTTCCGCTACTCGCAGTTCGACCTCAAGCAATGGCAGTGGGCCAACGCACGCGCGCTGTGGTCGCTGGGAGCGCGCCGCGGCGAAAAGGTGTTCCTGGTGGTCGGCTTCGGCCCGCACGTGTGGGCCTGGGGCGTGCTGCACGCGCTCGCGCACATGGGCGTGCCGTGCATCCCGGGCGGCGGGCTTACCGCCGAGCTTCGCTGCAACATCATCCTGCGCTACAAGCCGACCGTTCTCGCTACCCTGCCCTCGCAGCTGCTGCGGCTGGGCCGCACCATGGAGCAAATGGGGCACGAGCCGCGCAAGACTTCGATCAAGACGCTCTTCACTGGCGGCGAACCGGCCGCGGGCATCAAGGCCACGCGCGAGCGCCTCGAGGACCTGTGGGGCGCAAAGCTGGTCGAATTCTATGGCTGCACCGAGGCCGCGCCGCATTCGGGCGGATACTCCTGCCCGGAGGCGTTTCGCGCGGACGGGCGCGTCCAGACGCATTTGATGGAAGATTTCCAGGTCTGGGAGTTGATCGACCCCGAGACCGGCAAGCGCGTGCCCGAGGGCGAGCGAGGCATTACGCTGTGCACCAACATGAATTCCGAAAGCTCGTCTCAGCTGCGCTTCGTGGTCGGCGACTACACCGTGTTCGACAGCACGCGCTGCGCCTGCGGGCGCACCCACGTGCGAGCGATCGGAGGGTTCCAAGGGCGTGCGGACGATCTCATCAACCTGCGCGCGATCAAATTCTATCCGTCGGTTCTTGAGGAAGCGGTGCGCTCGGTGACCGGCGTCGGCGACGAGTACGAGGTGGTGCTGGACACGAACCAGGAGGGTATCGACTTCATGACCGTTCTGGTCGAGCACGCCGACTACGAGAAGCCGCAAGCCGTGATCGCCGCGCTGCAGAACGCGGTCAGCTCGCGCATTGAGCTGCGTGTCGGGGTCGAGGTTCTGCCGCCAGACACGCTGCCGAAGACGGAATTCAAGGCCAAGCGCATCAAGGATCGCCGCCGCAGGGCCTGAGGGGCCCGCGCCGCCGTGCCATTGCGATCGGTTCTCGGATATCTCGGCCGCCACGCGCGCTTGGCGCTGCCCGCAGGAGTGTTCGTCGGCATCGTCTTGCCCGATCTCGCGGCGCTGCTGCGCCCGCTGCTGACGCCGGCGGTGATTGGCACCCTCACCGCGGCGCTGCTGCGCCTGGACTGGAACCGCCTCGCCGAGGGCCTGCGGCGCCCGGCATTGCCCGGGGCGATCGCGCTATGGCAACTGGTGGGCTCGCCGCTCGTGGTCTGGCTCGGCACCGCGCTGGCGGGGCTGCCGCCCGATCTGCGCCTGGTCCTCGTGCTGCAGGCGGCCGCGCCGCCGATCGGCTCGGCGGCGGTGTTCGCGATGATCCTGGGTCTCGACGGGGTGCTCGCGGTGCTGGGCACGGTCGCGGCAACGCTGCTGCTGCCGCTCACCTTGACGCCGCTGGTCGGCTGGCTGCTCCCCGGGGCCGGGCTGAACGTCGACTTGGCGGCGTTCTTCGTTCGCGTGTCGCTGCTCGTCGCGGCCCCGTTCGTGCTTGCCTGGGCGATCCGGCGCGCGGCGGGCGCGGCGCGCCTGGCGCGCAACGACGATCTGCTCGCGGGGGTCAACGTGCTGCTCCTGGTGGTATTCGCCATAGCGGTGATGGACGGCGTCACCGCACGCCTGCTGCGCGACCCGCTGTATATCGGCACCCTGCTGCTCGCCGCCTGCGCCGCGACCGCGCTGCTGCACTTGGCCGGCTTCGCGCTGTTCCGGCGCACGGGGGTCGCTGCGGCCTATGGAGCAGCGCTGCTCAGCGGCAACCGGAACATGGGTCTGATGTTGGCGATCACGGCGGGCAGCGCCGGCGCGGCGTTCTCGCTCTACGTCGGCATCGCGCAGATCCCAATGTACTTCGCGCCGCTTGCGCTGACCCCCTTCGTGCGGCGCAGCCGTGTGCTACTGCGCGAATAGCTCGACCATCAGCTCGCGCAGCCAACGGTTGCCAGCATCGCGCTCGAAGCGCTCGTGCCAGTGCACCGCCACCTCGGCGGGCGGAATCGGCAGCGGCACCGGCAGGGACTTGAAACGGCCGTCCGCCTCGTAGGCGCGCGCAACCTGGCTCGGCAGGGTGAGCAGCAGGTCGGTGCGCGCGAGCACCATCGGCACCACGGTGAAGTGCGGCACGCGCAAGGCGATGCGGCGCGTCAGCCCGTTGCGCTCGAGCGCCTCCTCGATCACGCGGTGCCCGCTGCCGGTCGAGGACACCAGGGCGTGGAAGGCTTCGAGGAACAGCTTGCGTGTCAGACGATTGCCGATGCGCGGATGGTCGCTGCGCATCAGGCAAACGTAGGGGTCGCGGAAGAGCCGCCGGCGCCGCACCTGCTCGGCGAGCCCTGGCAGGAAGCCGACCGCGATGTCGAGCGCGCCGCCGGCAAGCCCGTCGTCGATCGCCTCCAGCGGCAACCCCAAGGCCTCCAAGTATACCCTGGGGGCGAGCCGGCGCACGTGCTCGACCAGCCTGGGCAGGAATGAGATCTCGCCCAGGTCGGACATGTGGAAGCGGAACGCGCGCTGCGAGGTGGCAGGATCGAAACCGCGTCCGTGCGCGAGCGCCGACTCGATCAATGCCAGCGCCTCGCGCACCGGATCGTCCAGGTCGCGCGCGAACGGGGTCGGCGCCATGCCGGCGGGGGTACGCACGAACAGCGCGTCGCCGAACGCCGCGCGCAACCGCGCCAGCGCATTCGACACCGCTGGCTGCGTCAGCCCGAGCCGGCTCGCGGCGCCGGTGACGCTGCGCTCGCGCAGCACCGCGTCGAGCACACGCAGCAGGTTGAGATCGAGGTCCATGACATTCATGATCGTGATTCATACCATGTTGTACATTGATTTGACAAATATCGTAGGCGATCCGTAGCCTTATCCGCTCGGAGCCACGAAATGAACCTTCCGGAACGCCCCCTCACCCTGCTGATCGCCGCCCTCGGCGGCGAAGGCGGCGGCGTGCTCGCAGACTGGGTCCTCTCTGCGGCCGCCGCGGAGGGCTATCCGGCCCAGAGCACCTCGATCCCCGGGGTGGCGCAGCGCACCGGTGCGACCACCTACTATCTCGAGATCTACCCCGCCAAGGCCGCCGAGCTTGGCGAGCGGCGCCCGGTGATGACGCTCGCGCCCGCGCCGGGCTACGTCGACCTGATGGTCGCCTCCGAGCTGCTCGAGGCCGCACGCGCGCTACAGAACGGCTACGTCACCCCGGATCGCACCACCCTGATCGCCTCCACCCATCGTATCTACACGACGGTGGAAAAGATGGCGATGGGCGACGGCCGAATCGACGCCGAGCGGCTGCTCAAGGCGGCGCGGACGCTGTCCAAACGAGCACTGCTGTTCGACATGCACAAGCTCGCGAGCGATGCGGGCACCGTGATCAGCGCGACCATGTTCGGCGCACTCGCGGGCTCGGGCGCACTGCCGTTGCCGCGCGCGGCCTGCGAAGCCGCGATTCGGGCTTTCGGCAAGGGCGCCGAAGCGAGCCTGCGGGGCTTCGCCACCGGCTATGCCCACGCCACAGGCGAGCCCGAGGCGCCCGGTCCCGCCGAGGCGAACCGCCAGCGTGCACTTCCGCTCGAGCGCGTGCACAAGGCCTTTCCCGCCGAAACCCACGCCATTCTGGAGGAAGGCGCGGCGCGCTGCGCCGGCTACCAGGACGCGGCTTACGCGACGCTGTATCTGGACCGCCTCGAGCCGGTGGCAAAGCTCGAACGCGAGGAGGGCCGAGGCGCCAGCGGTTACCGGCTCACCAACGAAACCGGCCGCTTCCTGGCGCTTTGGATGTGCTACGAGGACGTGATCCGGGTCGCCGACCTGAAAACGCGCCGCAGCCGCTTCGAGAGAGTGCGCAACGAGGTACAGGCCGCGCCCGGCGAACCGCTTCACGTCGTCGAATTCCTCAAGCCCGGGCTGGGAGAGATCGCGGCGCTGCTGCCGCGCGGCGCATCGCGCAGGCTGCTGCGATGGGCCGGACGGCGCGGCATTGCGCGGCGGCTGAACGTCGGCATGCAGGTTAAGACCACCAGCGTGAGCGGCTTCCTGTTGCTGCGCTCGCTGGCTTGGCTGCGCCCCCTGCGCCGTGTCAGCGCTCGCTACGGCGACGAGCAGGCCCTTATCGATCGCTGGCTGAGCGCGATCCGCGGTGCTGGGCGGGAGCCCGCGCTCGCGCTGGAAATCGCGCTTTGCGGAAGGCTGATCAAGGGCTACGGCGAGACGCACCAACGCGGCAAGGACAACTTCCTGCGCATCATGGACACGCTTGTCGAAGGCGGCGCGCTGTCCGACGCCGCCGCACGAGCGGCGGCGGTCCGCAACGCGCGTGAAGCTGCGCTCGCGGACCCCGAAGGGCGCGGACTCGAGAGCTCGCTCGCAGCACATGGCATCGCACCGCGCGCGCCCAAAGCAAAACCGATACGGTTCGTGCGGCGCCCCGCGGCCGCGCGCAAAGCGGCCTGAGCATGGAGCGCCATTTCAACCAGGAGATCGAGCTGCTCAGGCTCGGCGCGGGGGAAACCTTCAGGGGCGAAGGCATCCTCGCGGTCACCAAGGCCCTGCTGCAGTCGGGCGTTTCCTACGTCGGCGGCTATCAGGGCGCGCCGGTATCGCATCTGCTCGACGTCATGGTTCAGGCGCGCGAATACTTGGACACGCTGGGCGTCCACGTGGAAGCCTGCACCAACGAGGCGTCGGCCGCGGCGATGCTCGGCGCCTCGATAAACTATCCGGCGCGCGGCGCAGTCACCTGGAAGTCGATCGTCGGCACCAACGTCGCCTCCGACGCGCTCAGCTACCTCTCGAGCGCGGGCGTCGTAGGCGGTGCGCTGATCGTGATCGGCGAAGACTACGGCGAAGGCGCGAGCGTTGCGCAGGAGCGCACCCACGCGTTCGCGCTCAAGTCGTCGCTTTGCTTGCTCGATCCGCGCCCGAACCTGCCGACGATCGTGAAGATGGTTGAAAAGGGCTTCGAGCTGTCGGAAGCGTCAAACACGCCGGTCATGCTGGAGCTGCGCATCCGCGCCTGCCATCTGCACGGATCGTTCGCCGCCAACGACAACCGCGCTCCCGCCATCTCGGCCCGCCAGCCCCTCGAAGAGGCGGCCCAGTTCAACTACGACCGGCTTTCGCATCCTCCCGCCACCTTCAGGCAGGAAAAGCTCAAGACCGAAGTGCGCCTGCCGGCGGCGCGCCGATTCGTGCACGAACAAGGGTTGAACGAGGTGTTCGAAGGCGAGCGTGACGACGTCGGCATCGTCGTGCAGGGCGGCCTGTACAACAACCTGCTGCGCGCCCTGCGCCTGGCCGGCCTGGCGGACGATTTCGGAAACAGTCGAATCCCGATCCTCGCGCTCAACGTCGTCTACCCGCTCGTGCCGGAGGAGATCACCGCCTTTTGCGCCGGCAAGCGTGCAGTGCTGGTGGTCGAAGAGGGTCAGCCCGAATTCATCGAACAGGATATCGCCACGATCCTGCGCCGCGCCGACCTGCAGACCCGGCTGCACGGCAAGGACCTGCTGCAGATGGCCGGCGAGTACGGCGCGGAGGTGCTGGTGCGCGGAATCGCGGCGCTGCTTGCGCACCACGCGCCGCAGGTCGACACATCGGTCGGCAAGCGCTGGCTGGAAAACGCCGAGGCGACGCGACAGCGGGCGGCGGAGCTGCTCGGCGCGCCGTTACCGCCTCGCCCGCCGGGATTCTGCGTCGGCTGCCCGGAACGGCCGGTTTTCGCCGCACTCAAGCTCGCCGAGCGTGAGGTCGGCCGGCCGCACATTTCGGGCGATATCGGCTGCCACTCCTTCGCCACGTTCGAGCCGTTTTCGATCGGCAACTCGATCCTCGGCTACGGTATGGGCCTCGCCTCGAGCGCCGGCGTCAGCCCCATGATGACCCAGCGCCCGATCGCGATCATGGGCGACGGCGGGTTCTGGCACAACGGTCTGCTTTCGGGCGTCACCTCGAACCTACTGAACAAGGGCGATGCGGTGCTTGTGGTGATGAAGAACGGCTACACCTCGGCGACCGGCACGCAGGATGTGCTTTCCAAGCCCGCAGACCGAACCATAGAAAACACCCTGCGGGGTCTTGGGGTGGGTTGGTTGAAGACGGTGCACAACTACCGCGTCGGCGAGGTTTCGGAGGTGCTCAAGGAGGCCATGACCACCGACCACCCGGGGCTCAAGGTCATCGTCGCCGAAGGCGAATGCCAGCTCGAACGCCAGCGCCGCATACGCCCCCAGAACTCCACCGCGCTGAAGGCCGGCAGGCGCGTGCTAAGGACCCGTTTCGGAGTGGACGAAGACGTTTGCTCGGGCGATCACTCCTGCATTCGCCTCTCGGGCTGCCCCTCGCTGACCGTGAAGGACGCCTCGGATCCCCTCAAGGTGGACCCTGTGGCGCATGTCAACAACGCCTGCGTGGGATGCGGCCTGTGCGGCGAGGTGGCCCACGCGGCGGTCCTATGCCCGTCGTTCTTTCGCGCCGAGATCGTGCACAACCCCTCGCGCTGGGACCGCCTCAAGCACGCCCTGCGCCGGACTCTGATCGGCTGGCTGCAACCGGCCTGAGCGGGGTGTTTTCGCCATCCCGCGTTGCGGCCGCCGGCCATACCGGAGAAAATGCACGTTCTCGAACCCAGGAGCATGTGATGGCTTCGGTCCTCAAGCCCGGAGCGCCTCCGGCGCCCGGCGGCGAGCGTGCAGACCTCTATCAACGGATGTCCCCGGACAATCTGGCGCCCCTGTGGGAGGTTCTGCATGACCTTGTCCCGCCGCAGCCGCAAACGCCCTGCGTGCCGGCGCTGTGGAAATACCGCGATATCCGCCCCTTCATCATGGAGTCGGGGGAGGTCATCGCTGCGAAGGAGGCGATCCGGCGCGTCCTGATCCTGGAAAACCCGGGCCTGCGCGGCCAGTCCGCGATCACCCGCAGCATGTTCTGCGGCTTGCAGCTGATCCTGCCGAGCGAGGTCGCGCCCAGCCACCGGCATACCCAGTCGGCGCTGCGCTTCATCGTCGAAGGCTCGGGCGCCTACACCGCGGTCGACGGGGAGCGCACGACCATGCACCCGGGCGATTTCATCATCACGCCGCCCTGGACCTGGCATGACCACGGCAATCCGGGCAATGAACCGGTTGTCTGGATGGACGGCCTGGACATCCACATCGTGCGGCTGTTCGACGCCGGGTTCATGGAAACTTATTCAGAGGATGTGCAGCCGGTGACGCGCGTAGAAGGGCACTCGAGCGTGTGCTACGGCAACAACATGGTTCCCATGGGGCCGCTGCCAGCGTCCAAGACCTCGCCGATCTTCAATTACCCGTACGCGCGCAGCCGGGAGACGCTCGATGCGCTGTCCAGGAACGGCGATCCGGACACCTGCCATGGATGGAAAATGCAGTTCATCAACCCGCTCAGCGGCGCGCCTGCGATGCCGACCATCGGCAGCTTCATCCAGTTGCTGCCCAAGGGTTTCAGGTCCAGCGCCTACCGCTCGACCGATGCGACCGTCTATTCCGTAGTAGAAGGCAAGGGCAAGGTAGATATCGGCGGGCGCGACTTTGCTTTCGAACCGCGAGATACTTTTGTGGTCCCGAGCTGGCATCCGGTGAGCTTTGAGAGCGACGCCGAGTGCGTGCTGTTCTCGTATTCCGACCGGCCCGCGCAAATCGCGCTCGGCCTTTGGCGCGAGAAGCGGGCATGAGCGACCACGACATCGTAAGCCGCGAATACAACAACCGCGAGCTGGTCCCCGACCACGAGCAGTACTTCGCGCGCTGGGCCGAGGGCTCGGCGAGGGCGCGCGCGACCATGACCTGTTACCTCGACCGTGACTACGGTCCAGCCCCCGGCGAGAAGCTCGATATCTTCCCCGCCCGGAAGGGCGACGGCTCCGTGCTGATGTTCATTCACGGCGGCTACTGGCGCTCCCTCGACAAGCGAGATTTCGCCTATCTCGCCCCTGCCTGGGTCGATGCGGGGGTGTCGCTGGTGCTGGTGAACTACGACCTATGCCCGAGGGTCTCGATAGCCGAGATCGTGCGCCAGATCCTGCGCGCGTCCGCCTGGCTATATCGTCATGCCGAGGAGTACGGCATGGATGAAGACCGGCTGTTCGTCAGCGGCTGGTCGGCGGGCGCGCACCTAACGGCGATGATGATGGCTGCCTTGTGGCCGGTCTACGAAGCGCAACTGCCGAAAGACCTATTCAAAGGCGGGCTCGCGGTAAGCGGAATCTACGACTTGCGGCCGCTGGCAGGAATAGACTTCCTGAGCGCGGACTTGCGCCTAGATGAAGACTCCGCGCTCAAAGTCTCGCCCGCGTTTCTGCCGCCCGCCACGCGCGCACCGCTCTTTACATGCGTTGGCGGCTCCGAAAGCCCGGAATTCAAGCGTCAGAACACGCTTCTCGCGCAGCGCTGGAAATCTGCGGTCTCGGGCGACATTGCAATGCCAGGGCACAATCACTTTTCGGTGATTAGCGAGCTCGCGAATCCGGCGAGCGCGCTGTTCTCGGGCGCCAAGCGCATGATGAAGCTGGATCGCTGATGGGCGCGGCCGAAACCTACCTTCACCCCGGCGTCTACATCGACAGCGACCATCCTGCGGTGGCCGCCTTCGCGCACGAGCACGTACGCGGCGCCACCGAGGTAGAGCGCGCCGTTTCGCTCTACTACGCGGTGCGCGACGGGATCCGCTACAACCCGTTTCTGGACTTCACCGTCGAATCCGCCTATCGCGCGAGCAGTTGCCTCGAGGCTGGAGAGGGATTTTGCGTCGGCAAAGCGGCGCTCCTTGCCGCGTGCGCGCGCGCCGAGGGTATTCCGGCGCGGGTCGGCTTCGCGGACGTGAAGAACCATCTCTCGACGCCCCGCCTGCTCGAATACATCGGCAGCGATCTGTTCGTCTATCACGGCTACGCCGAGCTCTATCTCGAGGGCAAGTGGGTCAAGGCAACACCGGCTTTCAACCTCGCCCTGTGTACCAAGTTCCGGGTCAAGCCGCTCAAATTCGACGGCCGAAACGATTCGATCTTCCACCCCTACGACCAGGACGCGCGCCGCCACATGGAATACGTTCGCGACCGCGGCAACTTCGCCGACGTACCTGCGGCCGAGATCCAGAAGGCCTTCCGAGAGTTCTACCCCAGGCTTTACGGCCTGGGCCGAGACGCGGCGCACGAGAGTTTCGGCTGAGCTGCGCCGGCGCCACCGCATGCGAGGGCTGCTCGAGGAAAGCTTTCGCGCCGCGGTTGCGGCGGCCGATCCGCTCGCCATTTTGGGTCCCCAACTGCCAGGGCCTCCACGCGGACGCACGCTGGTCGTGGGTGCCGGCAAGGCGGCGGCTTCAATGGCCGTCGCTGTCGAGCGTGAGTGGCCCGGGAGCGCGCCGCTCGAAGGTCTTGCACTGACGCGCTATCGCCACGGGCTGCCGACCTCGCGCATCCAGGTCGTGGAGGCCGGTCATCCTGTTCCGGACGAAGCGGGGGAGGCCGGGGCGCGCGCGATTCTTCAACGTGCAGCCGCGCTCACCGAGGACGATCTGATGATCGCGCTGCTCTCCGGCGGAGGGTCGAGCCTGCTGTCGCTACCGGCCGAAGGTATTTCAATGGCCGATCTCAAGGCCGTGACGACCCAACTGCTGCGCTGCGGCGCGGCCATTCAGGAGATCAACACGGTTCGCAAGCACCTGTCTGCAATCCAGGGCGGACAGCTCGCCGCAGCGTGCAAGGCGGCGGTGGTCGCGCTCATCATCTCCGACGTCACTGGCGACGACCCCACGCACATCGCCTCTGGACCCTGCGCCCCGGATCCGACCACCTTCCGCGACGCTCTCGACGTGCTGGCACGCTACCGCGTCACGCCGCCGCCGGCGGCGCGCATGCGTCTTGAGGGCGGGGCGGCCGGCCGCGTCGCGGAGACCCCGAAGCCCGGGGACGCTGTATTCGCGCGCGCGGACAATCGCGTTATCGCGACCGCACACCGTTCACTGGAGGCCGCAGCCGAGACGTTTCGCGCTGCGGGTATCACACCGGTGATTCTCGGCGACACGGTCACCGGCGAGGCCTCAGAGGTGGCGAAAGTGCTTGCGGCGCTGGTGCGGGAATTGAGGCGCTACGGAGCGCCGTTTGCGCCGCCGGTGGCCCTCATCTCGGGCGGCGAATGCACGGTCACGCTGCACGCTGAAGGCGGTCGTGGTGGGCGCTGCAGCGAATTTCTGCTTGCGCTCTCTATCGAACTTGAGGGAGTTGATGGCGTTCATGGGATTGCGGCGGACACCGACGGCATCGACGGCTCGCAGGACAACGCGGGGGCGCTATTCGGCCCCGACACGACACCGCGCGCGCGTTCCTTCGGCCTCGAGGCGCGGCATTTCTTGGCGGCAAACGACAGTTACGGATTCTTTGCCGCTCTCGGTGATCTGGTAGTGACCGGACCGACGCTGACGAACGTAAACGACTACCGCGCGATCATCGTCGCCTAGAACAGTTCGCCCTGCGCGGCGCCCCGGGAATAGCGCAACACGCCCTGCTCGACGCGCAGGGCCGGGTGCGGTGAGTGCTCGCGCGTCCCGCCGGCCCCCAGGAGGTGGATGACTCGAACTCCCCGCACGACCATCCAGTCGGCGATCAACGAACGGTGGCATCGTACGGGGTCACGCTCCGCACACATTAGGCACAATACTGCGCGCTCCGCCTGCGCCAGCACTTCCGCTGCCGCGCGCTGAAATATGTCGCTTCGCATATGCTCGGCGTAGGCGCGAAACGTCGGCTCGCCCAGCCCCGGATGGTGGGTTTCGTCCTCACCGCCGCGTTTCCCGCCCAGCGCCCTTCCGCGCCATTCGTAAGCGATACCGGCCGCAGCAAGGCTCGCACCGACCGGGCCGTAGCCGAAATGGGGGTATCGCCGGGAGCGCGGATAGGAGCGCACGTCGACCAGTCGTGCGACCGCTGTCGCGGTCAGCACAGCCACCAGATCGTCGACCGTGCGGTTGCCGTGGCCCACCGTATAGACGATGAACATTTCAGGACCGGATCACCGCGACCGGACTGCCGACGCCCAATCTCAGCTCGCGCGCCGCACTCCCCTGGTTGACGGCTATCTCCGCAAGGCCGAGGCTGTTTGCGTACCAGAAGGTTGCGCCGCGGAGCGCCTCGCTGAAAGTCCCTGCGCGGGAAAGCGTGCGCCCTCCCACGCGCAGCCGTACCCCTGGCGCGATGCCTGCTGCGCGCAATCCGGTCATCGCATTGCCGTAATGATCGACGTAGATCACCCGTCCGAGGTCGGCCGGATCGAGCAGCATGCGCGGCGCGTGCATTGCGGCAAGCCAGCGCGGCGGGGGGCGCCCTCGCGTTAGCGACGCCGCCACTGGTGCGAACAGGTCTCGGCCCTGAAACGAGCTAGAAAGCGCGGCGGGTCGCCAGACGACGCGATGGCAGCCCCTGCGCTTGGCGCGTTGCCACACGACCGACAAGAGCCCATTGTCCGGACCGACAAAGCGTCGGCCGTCCGCCTCGACCACAATCGCTTGCCGCGGTCCACCTACGCCGGGATCGACAACAGCGAGAAACACACTGCCGCGCGCATAGTGCGGCGCAAGCCCCGCCAGCAGATGCGCCGCCGGCTCGATGCCGAAATCGGGCGCGTCGTTCAGTGCGTCCGCGACGGGTGCACGCGGCGCGTAGCGGTGAAGCACGGCCTTCACCTGACCGACGTAGGGGTCGGCGGAGCCGAAGTCTGTGAACAGAACGATCACGCGAGCTCCACAAACAAAAAGGCCAGGACAAGCCTGGCCTTTTTCGCACGAACGCGGAGCTAGATCAAGCCGCCTTCTTGTCTTCCTTCTTCACTTCCACCGGTTTCTCGGGCTGATCAAGCAGCAGCACCAGCGCGAGCGGGGCATTGTCGCCTTTTCGGAACCCGCTCTTAAGGATACGCAGGTATCCGCCGTTGCGTTTTGCATAACGCGGGCCAAGATCGTCGAAAAGCTTGCCGACGATCTCGCGGTCGCGAAGCCGGTTAAATGCCAAGCGACGGTTCGCGAGAGACGGCTTCTTGCCGAGCGTGATCATCGGCTCGACGACGCGCCGGAGCTCTTTCGCTTTTGGCAGCGTAGTCGTGATGGTCTCGTGGCGCAGTAGAGAGTTCGTCATATTGCGCAGCATCGCGAGCCGGTGGCTCGTCGTGCGATTGAGCTTTCGGAGTCCGTGACCGTGACGCATGGGTTGTTGTCCTTATCTCCGGGGCGCGTTAGGCGCGGTGATGCTCGAGTCCGGCAGGCGGCCAGTTCTCAAGTTTCATGCCGAGGGTCAGTCCGCGCGAGGCCAGCACTTCCTTGATCTCGTTCAGCGACTTGCGACCCAGGTTTGGCGTCTTCAGCAGCTCCGTTTCGGTGCGCTGGATCAGGTCGCCGATGTAGTAGATGTTCTCCGCCTTCAGGCAATTTGCCGACCGGACAGTCAACTCCAGGTCGTCGACCGGGCGCAGCAGGATCGGATCCACCTGGGGTGACTTCGGCTGCTCGGCAGGCATCGAGGTACCTTCGAGCTGCGCGAAGACGGAGAGCTGGTCGACCAGGATGCGCGCCGAATAGCGAATCGCCTCCTCCGGCTCGATTGCACCGTTCGTTTCGATGTCCATGATCAGCTTGTCGAGGTCAGTGCGTTGCTCGACCCGAGCGGACTCCACCGAGTAGGAAACCCGGCGCACGGGACTGAACGAGGCGTCAAGGACGATGCGGCCGATGCCCTTGGTCTCCTCGGGCAGGTAGCGCATGTTCCCCGGCACGTAGCCGCGGCCCGACTCAACCTTGATCTGCATCTCGAGCCTGCCGCCCGAGGCAAGTGTCGCGATGACATGGTCGGGATTGACGATCTCGACATCATGCGCAGCCTCGATGTCGGCGGCGGTAACCTGTCCCTCGCCTTCTTTCTTCAGCGAAAGAATGGCTTCCTGCCGGTTGTGGAGACGGAATACGACGCCTTTGAGGTTCAGCAGAATGTCGACGATATCCTCGCGCACTCCGTCCATTGTCGAGTACTCGTGCACTACGCCGGCAATCTGCACTTCGGTGGGGGCATAGCCCGGCATCGACGACAGGAGCACGCGGCGCAGAGCATTGCCGAGGGTATGGCCGTAGCCGCGCTCGAACGGCTCCATCGTCACTTTCGCGTGATAAGGGGAGAGGTTCTGTACGTCAACGATGCGCGGTTTCAAAAATCCGGTTTGCGACATTTTTTCGTCCTGCGGTTGATCGTGTAGGGAGTGCGGGGACAAGAGCGACTCGACCCGGCGTCACCTCGTTACTTCGAATAGAGTTCGATCACCAGGCTTTCGTTGATCGACGATGACAGCTCGGGACGCGTCGGCAGTGCCTTGAAGGTGCCTTTCAGCGCTTTTGCGTCCACCTCCATCCAATCCGGAATGCCACGGCTCTCGGCCGCCTCAGCGGCAGCCTTGACCCTCAACTGCGCTTTCGCCTTCTCGGCCACTTCGACCACATCGCCCGGCCTTACTTGATACGACGGAATGTTCACTCGCTTGCCGTTCACGTGAACGCCGTTATGTCGCACCAGCTGGCGCGACTCGGTGCGCGAGGCCCCAAACCCCATACGGTAGGCCACGCTGTCCAGGCGCGTTTCGAGACGCTGCAGCAGGCGCTCGCCGGTCACGCCCTTCGAGCGGGAAGCTTCGACGTAGGTCTTGCGGAACTGGCGTTCCAGCACGCCGTAAATCTTGCGGATCTTTTGCTTTTCACGCAGCTGCTTGCCGTAGTCCGACAGGCGCTGACCACTCTTCTGGCCGTGCTGGCCCGGCGCATAGCTGCGGCGCTCCACCGCGCACTTGTCGGTAAAGCACTTCTCGCCCTTGAGGAAAAGCTTCTCCCCTTCGCGGCGGCACTGGCGGCATTTAGCGTCGAGATTTCTTGCCATGGCGTCTCCTTTCCCGTTGGCTCAGACGCGGCGCCGCTTGGGCGGCCGGCAGCCGTTGTGCGGGACGGGCGTCACGTCCGCAATGCTGGAAATTTTGAGCCCGATTGCATTCAGTGCGCGCACCGCCGATTCCCGCCCTGGGCCCGGGCCCTTGATGCGCACTTCGATATTCTTCACTCCACACTCCTGTGCGGCGCGTCCGGCGCGTTCGGCAGCGACCTGCGCGGCGAACGGCGTGGACTTGCGCGAACCCTTGAACCCCGCATTGCCCGAGGTCGCCCACGACAAGGCGTTGCCCTGGCGGTCGGTAATTGTCACGATGGTGTTGTTGAAAGAGGCGTGCACGTGCGCGATACCCTCGGCCACATTCTTCTTGACCTTCTTGCGAGCGCGCGCCGCCTGCTGCGTCTGTTGCTGCGTGGGATTTCTGGTCGCCATGAGTGTCCTCTAGCCTGCGTTACGCCTTGCCGGCCTGTGCCGTCAGCTTGATCGCGGTCTTGCGCGGCCCCTTGCGAGTCCTGGCATTCGTGCGCGTACGCTGGCCGCGCACCGGCAGACCCTTGCGATGCCGCACGCCGCGGTAGCAGCCGAGGTCCATAAGACGCTTTACGCTCATCGAGACTTCGCGACGCAGGTCGCCCTCGACCGCCAGGCGCATCACGTTCTCGCGCAGACGGTCCAGTTCGGAGTCGGTCAGATCCTTGATCTTGCGCGATCCCTCGACGCCCGAAGCCACGCAGATCGCCTGCGCGCGAGCGCGTCCGATACCGTAGATCGCCGTCAACGCGATCTCCGCGTGCTGGTGATTGGGGATGTTGATTCCCGCGATGCGTGCCATGTTCTATTCCCGTAAATGCGCGGCGAACGAAAAGCCGATTATTTTAGCCTGAAATGCCTGTCTGCTCAAGAGGTTAAATCAACCCTGACGCTGCTTGTGGCGAGGGTCCGAGCAGATGACCCGAACCACGCGTTTGCGCCGAATGATCTTGCACTTGCGGCAGATCTTCTTCACAGAAGCCATTACCTTCATGATCCGCTCCCTTGATGTTTAGCGCGCCGGCAGGCCGCCCTTGAAGTTTGCCTTGCGCAACAGGCTTTCGTACTGGTGCGACATGACGTAGGCCTGCACCTGCGCCATGAAATCCATAGTGACGACAACGATGATCAGCAAAGACGTGCCGCCAAAGTAGAACGGAACGTTCCACTTGAGAATGAGAAACTCGGGCAGCAGGCATACCAGCGTCACGTAGAGCGCGCCAACCAGCGTGAGGCGGGTCAGGATACGCTCGAGGTAGCGCGCGGTCTGGTCGCCGGGTCGGATACCGGGCACGAAGGCGCCCGATTTCTTCAGATTGTCCGCGGTCTCCTTCGGGCTGTACTGTAAGGCCGTGTAGAAGAAGCAAAAGAACACGATCAGCGCGGCGTACAAGATCACGTAAATCGGCTGCCCCGGAGTTAGCATCCCGGCGATATCGCGCAGCCACAGCATTCCTTCCTGTGAGCCGAACCAGCCGAGCACCGTGGCCGGAAACAAGATGAGCGAGCTGGCAAAGATCGGCGGGATCACGCCCGACATGTTGAGCTTGAACGGCAGATGAGAACTTTGCCCACCATAAACGCGGTTTCCAACCTGCCGCTTGGCGTAATTCACCAGGATCTTCCGTTGACCGCGCTCGACGAAGCACACGAAAGCGGTCACCAGGACCACCGCGACCGCGATCAGCAGTGCCGTGAGCGGGTGCATGGCCCCAGTGCGAACCAGTTCCAGAGTTCCGGCAACCGCATTCGGCAGGCCGGCCGCGATGCCGGCAAAAATGATGATGGAGATCCCGTTGCCTAGTCCGCGCTCGGTGATCTGTTCACCGAGCCACATCAGAAACATGGTGCCGGTTACCAGCGTCGTCACCGCGGTAACGCGGAACATCAGCCCCGGATCCAGCACTAGGCCCGGCTGGGATTCAAGTGCTATGGAGATCCCTGTCGCCTGGAACAGCGCGAGGAAGACTGTGCCGTACCTCGTGTATTGCGTGATCTTTCGACGCCCCGACTCGCCTTCCTTGCGCAGCGCCTCGAGCTGCGGCGAGACGGAACTCATCAGCTGCATGATGATCGAAGCCGAGATATACGGCATGATCCCGAGAGCGAAGATCGTAAAGCGGCGCAGCGCGCCGCCCGAGAACATGTTGAACATGCCCAGAATTCCGCCCTGCTGCCCGCGAAACAGGTCGGCCAACACACTCGGGTCGATTCCCGGCACCGGAATGTGCGCGCCGATGCGAAACACGACCAGCGCGCCCAGGAGGAAGAACAGACGCCGCTTCAGATCGCCGTAGCGCCCGGTCTTTCCGGAGTTTGGAAGTGTGGTGGCCAAAGTGAAAGGTCCTCGCCGCGTCCTATGCCGCGGTCGGCGCCGGTGCCGGCGCTTCCTCGATTCTTCCGCCTACCGATTCAATCGCCGCGCGGGCGCCCTTCGTTGCGCCTACGCCTTTGAGTGTCACCTTGCGCGCCAGTTTCCCAGAAAGAATGACTTTCGCCGCCTGCGCATTGCGCGGAACGACGCCTTCGGCCTTGAGCACCGCGAGGTCTATGTCGCTGGCGCTCATTCGCTCGAGCTCGGAAAGACGCACTTCGGCCGTCGCATCCCGGGTCAACGAAGTGAATCCGCGCTTCGGCAGCCGTCGGTGTAGCGGCATTTGACCGCCTTCGAATCCGACCCTATGGAATCCGCCGGAACGGGCCTTCTGACCCTTGTGGCCACGGCCCGCGGTTTTGCCGAGCCCCGAGCCGATTCCGCGACCGACACGGCGACGCGAGCTCTTCGCGCCTGCCGCAGGTTTGATGTCGTTTAGCCGCATAGCTGCCTCTGGTCCTTAAGCTACTACCTGCACCAGATAGTAGACCTTGTTGATCATCCCCCTAACCGCCGGGGTATCCGTCAGCTCGACGGTGTGATTGAGGCGCCGGAGCCCGAGACCGCGCACGGTCGCTCGATGGCTCTCTTTGCAGCCTGCGAGCCCCTTGATCAGCCTCACCTTGATCTTCTTGTCAGCCATATCCCGCCTCAGGAGAGGATTTCCTCGATTTTCTTCCCACGCTTGGCCGCGATCTCGGAAGGCGAGTTCATCGCCTGCAGCCCGTTAAGGGTCGCGCGCACCACGTTGTACGGGTTTGTCGAGCCGAAGCACTTCGCCAGGATGTTGGTCACGCCCATTACTTCGAATACGGCACGCATGGGGCCGCCGGCAATGATGCCTGTGCCCTCGGACGCCGGCTGCATCAGCACTTTTGCGGCGCCGTGGCGCCCGACAACCGAATGCTGGAGCGTGCCGTGCTTAAGCTTCACTTTGAAAAGACGCCTGCGCGCCTCTTCCATCGCTTTCTGGACGGCGACCGGAACCTCGCGCGCCTTGCCCTTGCCCATACCGATGCCGCCGTCTCCATCTCCGACAACGGTCAGCGCGGCAAAACCGAGTACGCGCCCGCCCTTCACCACTTTAGTGACGCGGTTGACCGCGACCATCTTCTCGCGCAGCCCATCGGAGCGGTCGTCCGAGGTTTGCATCCTAGGTTGAATCTTTGCCATGAGGTTTCCTGACCCTTAGAACTTCAGTCCGCCGGCCCGCGCAGCCTCGGCGAGCGCCTTTATGCGCCCGTGGTATTTATAGCCGGAACGATCAAACGCGACTGTTTCGACGCCAGCCTGCTTCGCTCTTTCCGCGATGCGCTGTCCGATCATCTCGGCGGCCTTAACGTTTCCGCCGTGCTTCAGCTTCCCGCGCACCTCCTTTTCGATGGTCGACGCGCTAGCAAGGACCTTGTCCCCGGAAGCAGAGGTGACTTGCGCATAAATATGGCTGTTCGTGCGGTGCACGGTAAGGCGCACCGCACCGAGCTCACGAATCTTCAATCTGGTCTGCCGCGCGCGGCGCAGCCGCGATGGATTCTTATCGAACATGGCTTCGTCCCATTACTTCTTCTTCGTCTCTTTCAAGATGACGATTTCGTCGACATAGCGTACGCCCTTGCCCTTGTAGGGCTCCGGCGCGCGGTATCCTCGGACCTCGGCGGCGACTTGGCCGACTTGCTGTTTATCGATACCGCTAATCACGATTTCGGTCTGCGACGGCGTCACCACTTTCACGCCCTTCGGCATCTGGTGCACGACGGGGTGGGAAAAGCCGAGCGTGAGGTTCAGCTTGTCGCCCTGCGCCTGCGCCCGGTAGCCGACGCCAACGAGCGAGAGCCTCTTTTCGAAGCCTTTGCTCACCCCAGTCACCATGTTGGCAATCAGCGCGCGCATGGTGCCCGACATGACGTTGGCCTGGCGCGAATTGCCGAGTGCCTTGCACATCAGATGCTCACCCTCTCTCTCGACCGCCACGTTGGGGTCGGCCGAGCGGGCAATCGTTCCTAGCGGGCCTTTGACCGATATCTGACCCGAGGCGATGATCACCTCGACGCCCTTCGGAACGGGGATGGGGTTATTGGCGACGCGAGACATTTTTCGCTCCTTACGCCACGATGCACAGAACTTCGCCACCAACGCCGGTGGCGCGCGCTTTGCGATCGGTCATCACTCCGTGCGAAGTGGAAAGAATCGCCACCCCCAGGCCGTTCATGACCTTAGGCAGGTCATCGCGGCCTTTGTACACGCGCAGGCCCGGCTTTGATATCCGCTCAATTCGTTCAATCACCGGCCGGCCGGCATAGTATTTGAGGCTGATCGCGAGTTCGGATTTGCCGTCGCGGTCGCGCACGCCAAAATCCTCCACGTAGCCCTCATCCTTCAGCACCTGGGCGATGGACGCCTTGAGCTTAGAGGAGGGCATAAGGACTTCGGTGTGCCCGATCATCTGCGCATTGCGGATGCGCGTCAGCATGTCCGCGATGGGGTCGCTCATGCTCATACTTTCTGCTCCTTACCAGCTGGCCTTGATGACGCCAGGGACTTCGCCGCGCATTGCCAGATCGCGCAGCTTGTTTCGGCCGAGGCCGAATTTGCGATAAACGCCGCGCGGCCGCCCGGTAAGCGCACAGCGGTTGCGCAGACGGGTCGGCGAGGCATCGCGGGGCAGCTTCTGAAGCTGGATCCGCGCGTCGTCTTTCTCTTCGTCGGAGCTGGCGGAGCTCCACAGTACCGCGAGCAGCGCATCGCGCTTGACTTTGAACTTCTCGACGGTCCTGCGGCGCTTCTGATCACGGTTTTTGAGAGCTAGCTTGGCCATGCGTAAACCTCAGTTCCTGAACGGGAAGCGGAATGCGGCGAGCAAGGCGCGCGCCTCTTCGTCCGACTTCGCTGTGGTGGTGATGCTGATGTTCATTCCCCGAAGTGCATCGACCTTGTCGTACTCGATCTCGGGGAAAATGATCTGCTCTTTGATGCCGAGGCTGTAATTGCCGCGCCCGTCGAACGCACGCCCCGAGATGCCGCGGAAATCGCGGATGCGCGGAATGGCGATGTTCACCAGGCGATCCAGAAATTCGTACATGCGTGCACCGCGCAGGGTGACCATGCACCCGATCGGATAGCCCGCGCGAACCTTGAAGCTGGCGATCGACTTGCGCGCCTTTGTGACCACCGGCTTCTGGCCGGCGATTCTCGTCATGTCGGCCACCGCGTTATCGAGGATCTTTTTGTCGCCGGTACTCTCGCCAACGCCCATGTTTAGCGTGATCTTTTCGATCCGCGGCACCTGCATCACCGACTTATAGCCGAACTTGCCGGTCAGATCGGGCACGACCTTATCGCGGTAGTACTGATGCAACCGCGACGGCGGGATCGTCGTCGCGGGCTTTTCCCTCTGCTGAGCTGATGTCTTCGCCATATCGCTAACCTTACGCGTCCACCTGCTCACCGTTGGACTTGAACACCCTCACCTTGCGTCCGTCCCCCAGCACCTTAAAGCCCACGCGGTCGCCCTTCTTGGTGGCAGGATTGAAAAGGGCGACGTTCGAAACGTTCACCGGCATGTCCTTGTCGACTATGCCGCCCGTGACACCCTTCATCGGATTGGGGCGCTGATGCTTCTTTGCGCGGTTTACGCCCTCGACGACGACGTGCTCGTCGTCGACGCGGCGCAGCACCGTGCCCCGCTTGCCCTTGTCGCGGCCGGCGATGACGATAACCTCGTCGCCTTTTCTGATCCGTTGCATGACGATTCCCTTCCGGCGCCCGGTTACAGGACTTCGGGTGCGAGCGACACAATCTTCATGAAGCGCTCCGTGCGCAGCTCGCGCGTCACGGGGCCGAAGATACGGGTGCCGATCGGCTCAAGCTTTGCGGATAGAAGCACCGCGGCATTTGAATCGAAGCGAATCAGCGAGCCATCGGCGCGACGCACCCCTTTCGCGGTGCGCACTACCACCGCGTGGTAAACCTCGCCTTTCTTCACTCGCCCGCGGGGCGCGGCGTCCTTGACGCTCACCTTTATGACGTCGCCGATGCTGGCGTAGCGCCGCTTCGAGCCGCCCAGTACCTTGATGCACATGACTGCGCGCGCGCCGGTGTTATCGGCAACGTCCAAAACGGACTGCATCTGAATCATTGCTAGTTCTCCATCCAACTTGTTCTGCCCCACCGTCGCAGCGGCGTTGCAGCCAGTTTTGGATCCCGTCCGGGTCGACGCCCCACCTAAAGAAGAACTCCGGCGGAGCCAAAGATCTTTAATTTTATACCAATTACCGCTCTCAGAGCAAGGGGGCGGCCTCAGACTTCTTTTGATTTCTCCAGTAGCCGGGTCACGGTCCAGGACTTGGTCTTGGAAATCGGCCGGCACTCGGCGATTTCCACCAGATCACCCTGCTTTATCTCGCCCGTGTCGACGTGCGCGTGGTACTTCTTGGAGCGAGTCATGGTCTTGCCGATCACGGGATGCTTTACTCGGCGCTCGACAAGCACGGTCACCGTCTTTTGCATCTTGTCGCTGACGACTCGTCCCGTCAGGGTTCGAGTATTCTTCACCGGGGCTTGCGCGGGAGTCTGCTCGGTCATTTGGCGGCCTTCTCGTTCATCAAGGTGCGCACCCGCGCGATATCGCGCCGGACCTTCTTCATTTGGCTGGTATTAGTCAACTGCTGCGTCGCGAGTTGCATGCGCATGCTGAACTGCGCCTTGAGAAGCTCGCTCAGCTCCTTTTGCAGGTCCTCGCCGCTTTTTTCGCGAAGTTCGCTAGTCTTCATGTTCTACCCCAGCATGCGGTGAACTACCGCGGTCTTGAACGGCAGCTTCGCAGCGGCGAGGGCGAACGCCTGTCGCGCGAGCGGTTCGGTCACGCCGTCCATCTCGTAAAGTATCTTCCCCGGCTGAATTTCAGCCACGAAATACTCGGGATTGCCCTTGCCGTTGCCCATGCGCACCTCCGCCGGCTTCTGCGAGATCGGCTTGTCCGGGAAAATCCGTATCCAGATCCGGCCGCCGCGCTTGATGTGACGGGACATGGCGCGCCGTGCGGCCTCGATCTGGCGCGCCGTAATGCGACCGCGAGTAAGGGCCTTGAGACCATATTCCCCGAACGAGACCTTGGCCCCGCGGGTTGCGACCCCTTTGTTGCGCCCCTTCTGCTGTTTGCGGTACTTGGTACGTGATGGCTGAAGCATCGCTTACTCCTTCTTGCCCTCGTCGCCTGCACCTGCATCGCCTTCCTTGGCCGCCGGCTTGCGCGTGCGTTTGACCGTAGTCTTAGGTTTGGCCGCGCGCGCGCCCTCTTCCTTCTTCGCAGCGCGCGGGCGTGCGGGTCTTTTGGTCTCCCCTTCGGGTTTGTCTTTTGCCGCGGCCCTGCGCCCCGCCGGCCTTGGTACGGGTTTTTTCGCCTTCTTCGGGGCCGCGGGCTCTTCGGGCGCCGCCTGTGTCGCGGCCGGTAGCGCGGCCTGCGCCTCATTCTTCGGCATCACTTCGCCCTTGTACACCCACACCTTGATGCCGATGACGCCGTAAGTGGTTTTGGCTTCCCCGAACCCGTAGTCGATGTCCGCGCGCAGCGTGTGCAGCGGCACGCGCCCCTCGCGATACCACTCTGTGCGAGCAATCTCTATGCCATTCAGCCGGCCGGCACTCATTATCTTAATTCCCTGAGCCCCGAGGCGCATGGCGTTCTGCATCGCACGCTTCATCGCGCGCCGGAACATGATGCGCTTCTCCAGCTGCTGCGCGATGGAGTCTGCAATCAACTGAGCATCGATCTCGGGTTTGCGGATTTCCTCGATATTGACGTGCACCTGCTGCACACCCATCAGCCTGCGCAATTGTCCCTTGAGGGATTCGATCTCCTCGCCCTTCTTGCCGATCACGACGCCCGGCCTGGCCGAATAGATCGTGATTCGCGCGTCCTTCGCGGGCCGCTCGATCACTACGCGCCCCACGGACGCGTGCGAGAGCTTCTTCTTGAGAAACGCTCGGACCTTGATGTCGTCGGCCAGCATGCCGGCGAAGGCGCGCGTGCTGGCGTACCAGCGCGAGCTCCAGTTCTTGTTGACCGCCAGCCGGAAGCCGATCGGATTGATCTTCTGTCCCATAATTTCTCTCTCAGTCGCCGACTGTAATGTAGATATGGCAAGTGTGCTTGAGCACCCTGTTGCCGCGCCCCTTTGCGCGCGCGTGGAAGCGCTTGAGGAACGCGCCGCGCTCGACGTGGATAATCTTGACTTTCAGCGCGTCAATGTCCGCGCCATCGTTGTGCTCCGCATTGGCGATCGCCGACTCTAAAACCTTTTTCACGATCGCCGCGCCTTTCCTGGGCGTGAACGCCAGAATGTTCAGCGCGCGGTCCACGGGTTTGCCGCGGATGAGGTCCGCCACAACCCGCCCCTTCTGGGCGGACATCCTCGCACCACGAAGAATTGCTCGGGTCTCCATGTCGTGCTCCTTACTTCTTGCCGCCGGCCGAAGCCGCAGCAGGCGCTGGAGCGCCGGTAGGGGTGCCCGAAGTCTTGCGATCCGCCGAGTGACCCTTGAATTGCCGTGTCAGCGCGAACTCGCCGAGCTTGTGCCCCACCATGTTTTCGGTGATGTACACGGGGATGTGCTGCTTCCCGTTGTGCACCGCGATCGTCAAGCCAACGAAATCGGGCACGATCGTCGATCGCCGTGACCACGTCTTTATGGGACGCTTGTCGCTCGTGCCACGCACGGCATCGACTTTCTTGATGAGATGCAGATCCACGAATGGACCCTTCTTGATTGAACGCGCCATTTTCAGCCTCGCGCTGCGTTATGCCCGGCGCCGGTCGCGGACGATCATGCTTTGCGTCCGCTTGTTGCGTCGGGTCTTGAAACCTTTGGTTTGTACGCCCCATGGAGATACCGGGGGTTGGGCGGATGCCGTACGGCCTTCACCGCCGCCGTGCGGATGGTCAATCGGGTTCATGGCCACGCCCCGGACCGTCGGCCGCACGCCGCGCCAGCGCTTGCGGCCCGCCTTGCCGATTGACTCCAGATTGTGCTCCTCGTTGCCGACTTCTCCGATCGTCGCGCGGCAGTCGACATGCACCTTGCGAATCTCGCCCGAGCGAAGCCGCAGCTGAGCGTACGAACCCTCGCGTGCCAGCAACTGAGCACTCGAGCCGGCCGAACGTGCGATCTGCGCGCCTTTCCCAGGCAGCATCTCGATGCAATGCACGGTCGTGCCGACCGGAATGTTGCGTAACGGCAGCGTGTTGCCCGGCCTGATCGGCGCCTCGATCCCAGAGAGCAGCTGCGTCCCTGGCGTAACGCCCTTGGGCGCAATGACGTAGCGGCGCTCCCCATCAACGTACAGAAGCAACGCCAGATTCGCGCTCCGGTTCGGGTCGTATTCGAGACGTTCGACCTTCGCCGGAATCCCGTCTTTGTTGCGCTTGAAATCGATCAAGCGGTAATGCTGCTTGTGCCCTCCGCCTTTGTGCCGCATCGTGATGCGGCCGGCGTTGTTGCGCCCGTTCGTCTTCGACTGCTTTGTCAGCAGCGGCGCGTACGGCGCACCTTTGTGCAGGTCCGGGTTGACGGCCTTGACGAGCGCGCGACGGCCCGGAGAGGTTGGTTTGACTTTGACCAATGGCATGGCTTACTCCGTCGCCGCGAAGTTGATTTCCTGGCCAGGCGCAAGGCATACGAACGCCTTCTTCCAGTTGCGCCGGCGACCATTGAAACGGCCAAATCGTTTCGCTTTCCCCTTCACGTTTGACACCGTCACCGCGTCGACCTTAGCCTTGAACAGCAGTTCGACCGCGGCCTTGATTTCCGGCTTGCTCGCATCGTCGACAACGCGGAACACGTATTGCCTGCTGCGCTCGGCCAGCATAGTGCTCTTCTCCGAGACTATCGGCGCTAGCAGCACGTTCATCAACCGATCGGCGTTGTAGTGTTTGGTCGCCGTCATTTCAGCATCTCCTCGAGTTTCTGCACGGCCTTCTTGGTCAGCAGCACATTGGGAAATCGCACCAGCGCGACCGGATTGGCGTGCTGCGCCGCAACCACCATCACGTTCGCCAGGTTGCGCGAGGACAGCAACAGGTTCTCATCGATTTCGTCGGTAATCAGGAGCAGCCCGTCGAAGCCCATCGACTTCACTTTCTGGGCCAGGAGCTTTGTTTTCGGGGCTTCCAGCTTGAAGTCATCGACAACACGTACGCGGTCTTCGCGCGCAAGCTGCGACAGTATCGAGGCCATGCCCGCGCGGTACATCTTGCGATTGACCTTGTGCGAGAAATTCTCGTCGGGACTTGCGGCAAAGATCTTTCCGCCGCCGCGCCACAGAGGACTCGATGCCATGCCGGCACGCGCCCGTCCGGTGCCCTTTTGCCGCCACGGCTTGCGCGTCGACTTGGCCACATCACTGCGCTCTTTCTGCTTTCGGGTGCCGAGGCGTGCGTTTGCCTGGTAGGCCACCACCACCTGGTGCACCAGATCTTCGTTGAAATCGCGCCCGAACAAGGTGTCGGGGGCGTCGAACGTGCCGGCAGCGCCGTTGTCATTGACCATCTTCAGTTCCATGGCGCCTCCTTACCCTTTGACCGCCGGGCGCACGACCACGTCCCTGCCGCGGGAGCCCGGAACGGCCCCTCTCACGAGCAGCAATTGGCGCTCGGTGTCTACGCGAACGATCACCAGGTTTTGCACCGTGCGCCGCACGTTGCCGAGGTGGCCCGCCATGCGCTTGCCGGGGAAGACGCGCCCGGGATCCTGATTCTGGCCTGTGGAACCGGGTCGGTTGTGCGAAATCGAGTTGCCGTGGGAAGCGCGGTTCGACGAGAAGTTGTGGCGCTTGATCACGCCTGCAAATCCCTTGCCGATCGAAATTCCGGAGACGTCTACCTTTTGCCCAACCTTGAATAGTTCGACGCCGAGCCTTGCGCCGACCTTTAGCTCGGCAAGTTCTTCGGGCTTGGCGCGAAATTCCTTGAGGGTATGCCCGGCCTCGACCGCGGCCTTGGCAAGATGGCCGGCAAGCGGCTTCACCACACGGCTGGCGCGGCGTTTGCCGAACGCAACCTGTACGGCGGCGTAGCCGTCACCGTCGGGCGTCTTGATCTGCGTGATCCGGTTGTCCGACACGTCGAGCACCGTCACCGGGAGCGTATCGCCTTCCTCGGTAAAGATGCGCGTCATGCCGACCTTGCGGCCGACGAGTCCAATAGTCATTTTGTTGACCTCTCTTGAGGCGCCGGCTGCAATTGGCCGGCCTTGCTGTCAGTCATCTACCCGGCTTCCCGGGAATCCTGCGCTTCGGCGAAAAAGAGAGCCGAAACAGAAATATCTACTTCATCCCTTCTTTATTGCACCTTGATTTCTACGTCCACACCGGCGGGCAGGTCGAGCTTCATGAGCGCGTCCACCGTCTTGTCCGTCGGGTCTATGATGTCCATCAGCCGCAGATGAGTGCGGATCTCGAGCTGCTCGCGCGAAGTCTTGTTCACATGCGGCGAGCGAAGGAGATCAAAACGCTGCCTGCGCGTCGGTAACGGTACGGGGCCGCGCACTACCGCTCCCGTACGTTTCGCCGTGTCGACGATCTCCAGCGCCGACTGATCGATCAGGCGATAGTCGTATGCCTTAAGACGGATGCGGATGCGTTGGCTTTGCATGATCCTTACTCGATGACCTTGGCGACGACGCCTGCGCCGACGGTCTTGCCGCCCTCGCGGATGGCAAAGCGCAAGCCCTGCTCCATCGCGATCGGCGCAATCAGCGTCACCGTCATCTTGATGTTGTCCC